>Ga0105047_10000176_pt1 | contig 96006 bp, 100 predicted proteins | sample MAT04_FD_78384 | JGI IMG/M metagenome (GOLD analysis project Ga0105047, IMG submission 78384) | Freshwater microbial communities from Lake Fryxell liftoff mats and glacier meltwater in Antarctica - MAT-04 (megahit assembly) | ecosystem: Environmental > Aquatic > Freshwater > Ice > Liftoff... | reverse complement strand
GCCGAGCGCGCGGTGGGTCGCGCCTGCGGCACCCCCAACAGCCCGGAGCCCGACGGCTCCGGGTCGTCAGCGGTGGCAAGTGGCTCGCCCGCCACGGCTGCAGCGGATCTAGGCCGACCTAGGCCACCTCTCGCGGACGTCCACCCATCGGCAGGTCCGGGAAGGCCCAGGCGCGCCGATCAGCCGACAGGACCAAACGACATCAGAGCTCGCGCTCGTAGTGGAAGGCCAGGGGCCCCCCATCGCCCTCGGTACGCCGGAAGCCCTCGGACTCGTACAGGTGCCTGGCCGCGGCATCGTCCTCGCTCGTGGCGAGGTCGATGAAGTCGCATCCACGCGCCACGGCACGGTCGACGCAGGCGCGCAGCAGCACCCGGCCCAAGCCGCTCCCCCGATGCGCGGGGACGACGTACAGCTCGGCGAGGTAGCACTCATCGGCGGGGCTCCACAGCGAGGGCCGGAAGCGCAGCACCGCCACCCCGGCGGCATCCGCCAGCAGCAGCACCTCCGTGCCACGGTCGGACACGAGCTGCTCGAGCCGGCTCGCGAGCGCAGCGGCGCCCGGGGTCGGGTCGTCGTACTCGGTGTTGAAGTCGTGGAGCAGCCGCCCGGCGGTGGCGAGCGCCTCGGCCCCGGTGGCGAGCGCGACGGGCGCGCTCACGGCATCCGCGCCACTCACCGGACCACCCCGCTCACCGGACCACCCCGACGTCAGTGCAGCGAGCCGGACTCGGCGAAGCTCGCGTCGTGCCGCATCTTGTCGGACTTGCCGGCGGCCTTGAGGTCGCGGCGGATCTCGTTGGGCAGCGAGAACATGATCGACTCCTGCGCCGCGACGACCGGTGTGACGTCGCCGTAGCCGCGGGCGGCGAGGTGCTCGAGCACCTCGCGCACCAGGATCTCGGGCACCGAGGCGCCCGACGTGACGCCCACCGTGGCCACACCCTCCAGCCACGCCTCGTCGATCTCGTCGGCGAAGTCGACCAGATGACCTGCGCGAGAACCGTGCTCGAGCGCCACCTCGACCAGGCGCACCGAGTTCGAGGAGTTGCGCGAGCCGATGACGAGCATGAGGTCGCACTCGGTAGCCATCTGCTTCACGGCGAGCTGGCGGTTCTGGGTGGCGTAGCAGATGTCGTCGCTGGGCGGGTCCTGCAGCGAGGGGAACCGCTCGCGCAGCCGGCGCACCGTCTCCATGGTCTCGTCGACGGACAGCGTGGTCTGCGAGAGCCAGACGACCTTGTCCGGGTCTCGCACGGTCACGGAGTCGACGTCGTCGGGGCCGTCGACGAGCTGGATGTGCTCGGGCGCCTCGCCGGCGGTGCCGACGACCTCCTCGTGGCCCTCGTGGCCGATGAGCAGGATGTCGTAGTCGCTGTCGGCGAACCGCACGGCCTCGCGGTGCACCTTGGTGACCAGCGGGCAGGTGGCGTCGATGGTGCGCAGCGACAGCGCGCGCGCCTCGTCGTGGACGACCGGAGCGACACCGTGCGCCGAGAAGACCACGGTGGCACCCTCGGGCACCTCGTCGGTCTCGTCGACGAAGATCGCACCGCGCTTCTGCAAGGTGGTCACGACGTGCTTGTTGTGCACGATCTCCTTGCGCACGTAGACCGGTGAGCCGTAAAGCTCGAGGGCCTTCTCGACCGTGACGACCGCCCGGTCGACGCCAGCGCAGTAGCCGCGGGGGGCGGCGAGGAGCACGCGCTTCGCAGAGTCAGCCATGCCCTCCATCGTAGGTCGCGCCCCGACCGCGCCCGAATCCGCGGGTCCGGTCAGAACGAGTTCGGGCCGAAGCGCTGCCACGCCACGAAGGCCGCGACGAGCGCCAGCACCACGTTCACCACGACCATCGCCGCCTCGTGCCGCCGCAGGTGCACGGGGATCGCGAGCACCATGACCACGACCAGCCCCAGCGCGGCCAGCGGCGTGAGCCAGGGCAGGATGCCGGTCGCCGCGGGCAGGATGAGCCCGATCGCCGCGAGCAGCTCCAGGGTGCCGATCAGTGTGATGGTACGCGGGGAGTAGTCCTCGACCCACCCCATCCGCTCCTGCATCTTCTCCCTGGGCTGAGTGAGCTTGCCGAAGCCGGCGAGCCCGAAGGCGATGGCGAGCACGATCTGCAGGATCCAGAGCAGGGTGTTCACGGCAATCTCCATCCGTTCCTGAAGTGAAGCATGTCCTCCGCTTGCCCAGCGCAACCGTTCAAGTGGAGGATGTATTCCACCTACGCTGGTGGGATGCCGTCCGCCCCGGATCCGCGCCCGCGACGCCTGCGCGCCGACGCGGCAGCCAACCGCGAGCGGATTCTCGACGCGGCCCGCACCGTGTTCGGCAGGGACGGCGTGGCCGCACCGCTCACCACGGTCGCCGACGAGGCGGGCGTGGGCATCGCGACGCTCTACCGCCGCTTCCCGGACCGCACCGGGCTGGTCGCCGAGGCGTTCGCGGGCGCGCTGCTGGAGTACGAGGCGAGCACCGGACACGCCCTGGCGTCGACGGACCCCTGGGACGCCTTCGCCGGCCTGGTCACCGGGATGGGTGAGATCGAGGCGCACAACCGCGGCTTCACCCACCTCATCCAGTCCGAGGCGCTACCACTGCGAGGGCTCGGCGGCGACCGCAACGCGGGGTACCGGTCGGTGGCCGAGGTGCTGCGCCGCGGCCAGGCGGCCGGGGTGCTGCGCGACGACCTCACCCCCGAGGACCTGCCCGTCATCTCGTTCGCCATCGCCGGCATCCTCGAGACGACGCGCGATGACGTGCCGGACGCCTGGCGACGCCACGTCGCCCTCGTGCTCGACGGATGCCGCCCCGGTCGGTGGTCGGCTCCCCTTCCCCCGGCAGCACCGCCGAGGGCGCTGCACCGGGCGATGATCCGCTCGGCCAGGCGGCGGCAGACCCGCTGACAGCGCACCGAGGGTGGTGCCGCCTAGAGTTCGCCGCATGAGCACGCCGGGACGACAGGGTCGCGGTCCGCTGCCCGAGAAGGCAGCCGACACCACGGCCGAACAGCCGTGGCCGGTGCGCCTGCTCTCGATGAGGATCGGCGAGTACGTCGAGAGGATGTCGACCCTGTGGGTCGAGGGCCAGGTGGTGCAGCTCAACCGTCGCCCCGGCGCCCGCACGGCCTACCTCACCCTGCGCGACCCCGACGTCGACATGAGCCTATCGGTGTCGATCTCCGTCAACGCCCTCGACGCGATGCCGGGACCGCTCGCTGAGGGCGCTCGCGTCGTGCTCCAGGCCAAGCCCGCGTTCTGGAGCCAACGAGGGTCCCTCATGCTCGACGCCCGCCAGATCCGGCCGGTCGGCGTCGGCGAGCTGCTCGCCCGGCTCGAGTACCTCAAGCGCCACCTCGCCCAGGAGGGGCTGTTCGACCGCGACCGCAAGCGCCCCCTGCCCTTCCTCCCCCGGCGGGTCGGGTTGGTGTGTGGGCGCGCCAGCGCCGCCGAGCGTGACGTCGTCGAGAACGCCCGCCGCCGTTGGCCCGCCACCCGCTTCGAGATCCGCCAGGTCGCCGTCCAGGGCGCGACGGCCGTCGCCGAGGTGACCGCCGCGCTCGCCGAGCTCGACGCCCATCCCGAGGTCGACGTCATCGTCATCGCCCGAGGCGGCGGCGGCGTCGAGGACCTCCTGCCGTTCAGCAACGAGACCCTGGTGCGGGCCGTGGCCGCCGCGCGCACCCCCGTGGTCAGCGCCATCGGCCACGACGTCGACACCCCACTGCTCGACCTCGTCGCCGACCACCGCGCGTCCACCCCCACCGACGCCGCCAAGGCGATCGTGCCGGATGCCGTGGCCGAGCGTGCCGCCGTGGCCGCCGCTCGAGACCGCTCCCGTCGGGCGCTGGCGGGGCGGCTCCACCACGAGCGGCGCCGTCTCGTCGAGCTGCGCAGCCGCCCGGTGCTCACCGACAAGGGCGCTTTCGTGCGCGGCCAGCGCGACGTCGTCGAGGCGCTTCGTGACCGCGCCCGGCGCCGGCTCGAGAGCCAGCTGCACCGCGCGCGCGACCACACCGCACACCTGCAAGCCCAGGTGCGCACCCTGTCACCCCAGTCGACTCTCGACCGCGGCTACGCGATCGTCCAGCAGCCCGACGGGTCAGTCGTGAGCGACCCGGCCGACCTCGAGGTCGGCGAGCTGCTGCGGGTGAAGGTGGCGCGCGGGGACTTCGGGGTCCGCACCGTCGGCAGCGCCGGCTGAGGGCGCCGGCGACGGCGACGGCGATAACCGATGGCCGACGGCCGAGGCCGACCGCCGACGGCCGGCCCGACCCGACCCGACCCGGCCAGACCCGGCCCGCTCAGCGCCCTGCGAGCTCCTCGAGGTGCGCGCGCAACGCGGCGCGAGCCCGCTGCGCGGTGACCTGCTCGGGGTGGAGCACCCCGTGCAGCGCAAGCCCGTCGACGAGCGCGTGCAACCGGTCTGCCTCGGTCAAGGCGTCGGCCGAGGACAGGCCGGGGGCGATGCCGCCGACGACCGACTCCGCGATGCCCCGCAGGCCGTCGTGCGTCTCGGCCGCGAGGGGCACGAGCCGCTCGTCGGTGCGCGACTCGACGACGAGCGCGAGCCACACCTCCGTCTCGGCCCGCCGTTCCTCGTCGAGCGGCACGACCTGGGCCAGCACCTCGACGAGCTCGTCGATCGAGCGCGCCGGCCCCAGGTCGCGGATACGGGCGGTGACCCGGTCCGACACCACCCGCGTCGCGAGCTCGACGAGCTCGGCCTGGGAGCTCACGTAGTGCCGCAGGGCCCCCGGCGACAGGCCTGCCTCGGCGGCGACGGCCCGCACCGTCGCGCCTGCCATCCCCGCGCGGCGCACCACCGCGAGGAGGGCGTCGACAACCGCCGCGCGGCGCTCGTGGTGGTCGACCAGTTTGGGCACACCCATGTCTAGCAGTGGGATTGCACAGAGAGCACGTTTTGATACAGTTGTGCCAAATCTGGGAGGGATCATGATCTACGCCGTCATCGTCGCCTGTGAGGTCCTGTTCTGGGTCCTCGTGCTCGCCGGGCTCGTCACCCGCTACATCCTGCGTCGTCCGCGCGCCGGAGCGGTGCTGCTCGCCGGCGCCCCGCTCGTCGACCTGGTGCTGCTCACCGCCACGGTGATCGACCTGCGCGACGGTGGCACCGCAGGCACCGCGCACGCGCTCGCCGGGGTCTACATCGGTGTCTCGGTGGGCTTCGGTCACGCGATGGTGCGCTGGGCCGACGAGCGCTTCGCCTACCGGTATGCCGGCGGGCCCCCGCCACGACGAGCACCCCGCACGGGCCGCGCCCACGCCGCGCACGAGCGCCGCAGCCTGGTGTGCCACGTCGTGGCGTACGTCGTCGGTGCCGGGCTGCTGGGGGTCGGGGTGCTGGTCGTGGGCGACCCGGCCCGCACCGAGGCACTTACCCAGGTCATCCGCGTGTGGACGCTCGTGCTTGGCGTCGACGCCGTCATCTCGCTGAGCTACACGGTGCGCCCGCGGGGCAGCCCCGCCGTCAGGAGCGCCGACTAGGCTGCGCGCCATGGGAACAAAGGCGGACGTGGCAGACCCCGACACCCCTGACTCCGCGACCCCTGACTCCGCGACCCCCGACTCCGCGACCCCCGACACCCCCGACTCCGCGACCCCCGGTGCCGTGGCGTCGCCGGCCGTCGGCGCCAACGCCGACGTCGCCGCTCTGTCCTACGAGAAGGCCCGCGACGAGCTCGTCGACATCGTGGCCCGCCTCGAGAACGGCCAGGCCGGCCTCGAGGAGAGCATGGGTCTGTGGCAGCGTGGCGAGGCTCTGGCCGCGCACTGCGCCAGCTGGCTCGACGCGGCCGAGGCGCGCATCACTGCCGGCGACTGAGCAGGTCAGGGGGCGACGGGCTCGAGGTAGGTGACGAAGTCGGCCATCTCCTCGAAGCTCGCGGTGCCGGTGATGAGCGTGGTCAGCTCGCCCGCGGCCTGCGGGTCGTCGACCAGGCTGTTCTGTACCTTGGTGTCGCGCTCGTACTTGGTCCAGGTGCGTCCCCCGGCCTCGAGGGTGCCGACCCGGGGCGCGCGGTTGGTCTGCGCCTCGACCCACAGCGACGACGGGTCCATCGTCTGCTCGACGGCGACGTAGGTGCCCGACGGGGCCTGGTACCCGGCGTGCCAGGTCGAGAACCCGTCGGTCGTGCGCACGAACCGCGCGGACGTCGTGGTCCAGCCCTCCGGCAGCGCGATCGCCTCGACGATCGGCCAGCCCGTGCGCTCCTTGACGTCGACGGCGACGGCGTGGACGTCGACCGGCGGGCCGCTGACCGAGCTGACCCGCGGCACGACGAGCACGAGCACGAACACCATGCCCACCACGGCGAGCAGCGACAGCACGAGGTTCTTGGCCGACCCCATGGAGTAGCGGCTGCGGGGAGGTGCGGGCGTCGTCACCCCCATATCGTCGCCGACAAGCGCCCGGGACGCCCAATCGCCCCGGCGATAGGGTTGGACCATCGCCCCCACGTCATGGAAGACAAGGACGAGATGCCCACCACGACCTCGACCTCACCGCCGGCCCGCCGCTCCCCGAGGACGCACCCGTGAGCGCGAGCACCGCGCCGGTCGTCGTCATCGGAGAGCTGCTCGTCGACATCGTCCACACCCCCGACGGCCAGAGCGCCGAGCACGTCGGCGGCTCTCCGGCCAACGTCGCCCTCGGCCTGGCCCGGCTCGGGCACGACACCTGGTTCGCGACGCTCGTCGGCACCGACCTGCGCGGCATCCGCTGCACCGAACACGTCGAGTCCGGCGGGGTGCGGCTGTTGCCCGGCAGCACCAGCCCCACCCACCCGACATCCACGGCGGCCGCCACCCTTGACGAGTCGGGCGCCGCGACCTACGTCTTCGACCTGCACTGGAACCTCCCGCCCGTGCAGCTGCCCGACGGCACCGCCCACCTGCACATCGGCTCGATCGGCACCACCCTGCGCCCCGGCGACCGGGAGGTCACGGATGCCGTGCACCGCGCCCGGGCGGCCGGCACGATCTCGTACGACCCGAACATGCGCCCCACCATCATGGGCAGTGCCGACGAGGTGCGCCCCCGTGTCGAGGAGCTCGTCGCCCTCAGCGACGTCGTCAAGTGCTCCGAGGACGACATCGAGTGGCTCTACCCCGGCGAGGCGCCCCCGCAGGTGATGGCCCGCTGGGCCGGTCTGGGCGCCGCCCTCACCGTCGTCACCCTCGGCCCGCGCGGCGTCACCTGGCGTGCCGCCTCGGGCGACGAGGACAGCGAGCCCGCCCAGGACATCGCGGTCGTCGACACCGTCGGCGCCGGTGACTCGTTCATGGCGGGACTCGTCAGTGGACTGCTCGACGACGGCCTGCTCGGCAGCACCGAGGCACGCGAGCGGCTGCGCGCGGCCGGGCTTCCGCAGGTGCGCCACGCCATCGACCGTGCCCTGGCGACCAGCGACCTCACCGTGCGCCGCGCGGGCGCCTACGCCCCGACCCGTGAGGAGATCTGATGACCGACTTCACCTATGCGGACCTGCTGCCCGTCGGCGCCGACGAGACGCCCTACCGCCTGCTCACCACGCAGGGGGTCTCGGTCGTCGACGGACCGGGCGGGCGCCGGTTCCTGCAGGTCGAGCCCGAGGCGCTGCGCCTGCTCACCGAGACCGCGATGCACGACATCGCCCACTACCTGCGACCGGCCCACCTGCAGCAGCTCGCCAACATCCTCGACGACCCCGAGGCGAGCGACAACGACAAGTTCGTGGCGCTCGACCTGCTCAAGAACGCGAACATCGCCGCGGGCGGCATCCTGCCGATGTGCCAGGACACCGGCACCGCCATCGTGATGGGCAAGCGCGGGCAGCACGTGCTCACCCCCGGGCGCGACGAGGAGCCGATCAGCCGCGGGGTCTACGACGCCTACACCCGGCTCAACCTGCGCTACTCGCAGATGGCGCCGGTGACGATGTGGGACGAGCGCAACACCGGGTCGAACCTGCCGGCCCAGATCGAGCTCTACGCCGACACCGCTGCCGGGCACGAGACCACCTACAAGTTCCTCTTCATGGCCAAGGGCGGCGGCAGCGCCAACAAGTCGTACCTGTTCCAGGAGACCAAAGCGATCCTCAACCCCGACGCGATGATGCGCTTCCTCGACGAGAAGCTGCGCGGCCTGGGCACCGCGGCCTGCCCGCCCTACCACCTCGCCATCGTCATCGGTGGAACCAGCGCCGAGTTCGCCCTCAAGACAGCCAAGTACGCCAGCACCAAGTACCTCGACCAGCTGCCCAAGGCGGGCGACCCGGCCACCGGCCACGGCTTCCGCGACACCGCGCTCGAGCAGGAGGTGCTCGAGCTGACCCGGCAGTTCGGCATCGGGGCGCAGTTCGGCGGCAAGTACTTCTGCCACGACGTGCGCGTCGTGCGGCTCCCCCGGCACGGCGCCTCGCTGCCCGTCGCCATCGCGGTGTCGTGCTCGGCCGACCGTCAGGTGCTCGCCAAGATCACCCCCGAGGGTGTGTTCCTCGAGCAGCTCGAGACCGACCCCGCGCGCTTCCTGCCCGACCAGACCCACACCGGGCTGGCCGACGAGCACCTGGGTGCCGTGGGCGCCGCGTCGACCGGCCAGGGCGCCGCGTCGACCGGCCAGGGCGCCGTGGTCTCCATCGACCTCAACCGCCCGATGGCGCAGATCCGCGAGGAGCTCTCGAGACACCCGGTGAAGACCCGGCTCTCCCTCACCGGTCCGCTCGTGGTGGCCCGTGACATCGCGCACGCGAAGATCAAGGAGCGACTCGACGCGGGAGAGGAGATGCCGGCGTACCTGCGCGACCACCCGGTCTACTACGCCGGCCCCGCGAAGACCCCGGTCGGGATGGCGTCGGGCTCGTTCGGCCCGACGACGGCCGGCCGGATGGACTCCTACGTCGACCAGTTCCAGGCTGCCGGCGGCTCGATGGTCATGCTCGCCAAGGGCAACCGCAGCCAGCAGGTCACCGACGCCTGCAAGACCCACGGTGGGTTCTACCTCGGATCGATCGGTGGCCCGGCGGCTCGGCTCGCCCAGGACTGCATCAGGAGCGTCGAGGTGCTCGAGTACCCCGAGCTCGGCATGGAGGCGATCTGGAAGATCGAGGTCGAGGACTTCCCCGCCTTCATCGTCGTCGACGACAAGGGCAACGACTTCTTCGCCTCGGTCACCACACCCGTCGCGTTCACCATCGCGAAGCGCACCGGCCTGCTCTGACCCGAGAGCCTGGGGAGTCGGGCGCTGAGGTGGCTGCTCTGGCAACCACCTCAGCACCCGACTCGCGGATGTGGCCTCGCCCGGCCGCTGGTAGCGTCCGGCACATGATCGATCGGCACCGCACACAGCCGGGGACGCGCCCCCGCACGCCTGAGGAGGCCTGGCGCGTGCTGGCCGCCGGCAACGCCCGGTTCATGGCCGACGAACGCGCCCACCCGCACCAGGACGTGCACGACCGGCACCGGGTGGCGGCCGCGCAGAACCCCTTCGCGATCTTCTTCGGCTGTGCCGACTCCCGGGTCGCGGCGGAGATCATCTTCGACCAGGGCCTGGGCGACCTCTTCGTCGTGCGGACCGCCGGACACGTCGTCGACCCCAGCGTGCTCGGCTCGCTCGAGTTCGGTGTCGGCGTGCTCGACTGCCCGCTCATCGTGGTGCTCGGCCACGACTCGTGCGGTGCCGTCAAGGCCGCCGAGGTGGCCGTGCGCACCGGTGAGGTGCCCGGCGGCTTCGTGCGCGACATCGTCGAGCGCGTCATCCCCAGCGTACTGGCCGCCACCAGGGGCGGCCGCACCCCCACCATCGAGCAGATCGAGCGCGAGCACGTCGAGCGCACCTGCGACCTGATCAGCGAGCGGTCCACGCTCATCGCCGACCGCATCCGCTCCGGCTCGCTGGGCGTCGTCGGCGCCCAGTACGACCTCGCCCACGGCGAGGCCACGCTGGTGCGCACCATCGGCGGCGTCGGCGTCGGCGTCGAGGTGTGACCCGGCTCGACGGCATCCACCTGCACCCGGTCAAGAGCACCGCGGTACGGCCGGTGCTGCACGGCGACGTCGAGCCGTGGGGGCTGCGCGGCGACCGCCGCTGGATGGTCGTCGACGCCACGGGCGAGTGCGTCACGGCCCGCGAGGAGCACCGGATGTTGACCGTCACCGCCGACACCACCGCGACCGACCCCGGGCTGGGCTCGGCGCTGCGCCTGTCGGCGCCCGGCCGCGAACCGCTCGAGGTCGAGGAGCCGCACGGGCCGGCCCTGCGCGTGACCGTGCACGGCCGTGGGCTGGAGGGTGTCGCAGCACCCGCCGACCCGAGCGCCTGGCTCTGCGAGCTGCTCGACCGTGTCGATCTGCGCCTGGTGCACGTGCACCGCCCGCGCCCCCTGAGCGCCGCCCATGCCCGGCCGGGCGAGGCCACCGCCTTCGCCGACGCCTACCCGGTCACGCTCGCCTCGGCCGCCTCCCTGCGCCGGTTGCGCGAGTGGGTGGCCGAGACCGCCGTGGAGCGCGGCGAGGAGCCCGGCCCACCCCTGGTCGTCGAGCGGTTCCGGCCCAACCTGGTCGTCGACGGCGACCTCGACCCGTTCGAGGAGGACGGCTGGAGTGGCGTGCGCGTCGGGGCGGTCGAGTTCCGGGTCGTGAAGCCCGTCGACCGCTGCGTCATGACGACCGTCGACCCCGCGACGCTGGAGCGGTCGCACGAGCCGATCCGCACCCTGGCGAGACACCGGCAGTGGGACGGCGCGACGTGGTTCGCGGTGCAGCTGGTGCCCGAGTCCCGCGGCGTGGTCAGGGTCGGCGATGAGATCTCCCCCGGACGGTAGCGTGGCCGACATGGAGAACTTCGCGCGCACCTTCCCTGACGGCTTCCTGTGGGGCGCAGCCACGGCCAGCTACCAGATCGAGGGCGCGCACGACGAGGACGGCCGCACCCCGTCGATCTGGGACACCTTCTGCCGCACCCCCGGCAAGGTCGCCAACGGCGACACCGGCGACGTCGCGTGCGACCACTACCACCGGATGCCGCAGGACGTCGCCCTGATGCGCGACCTCGGTCTCGACGCCTACCGCTTCTCGGTGGCGTGGCCCCGGGTCGTCCCCGGCGGCACCGGCGCCCTCAACGCGAAGGGCCTCGACTTCTACTCCCGGCTCGTCGACACGCTGTTGGAGAACGGCATCCGGCCGGTCGTCACCCTCTACCACTGGGACCTGCCGCAGGCACTCGACGACCGCGGGGGCTGGCTGAACCGCGACAGCGCCGAGTGGTTCACCGACTACGCCGCCGCCACGGTCGCGGCCCTCGGTGACCGGGTCACCAACTGGACCACGTTCAACGAGCCGTGGTGCTCCTCGGTGCTCAGCTACTCGCTCGGCGCCCACGCGCCCGGGCACCGCGACCCCCTCGAGGGGATGGTGGCCGCCCACCACCTGATGCTCGCCCACGGCAGCGCGGTGCCCGTCATCCGCGAGCACGCCCCGGCAGCGGAGGTCTCGATCACCCTGAACCCGACCCAGGTCTGGGGCCCCGACGACGGTGACGAGGCCGACGCCGATGCCGTGCGCCGCGCCGACAACGCGCTCAACGGCATCTTCTTCGGCCCGATCTTCCACGGCGCCTACCCCGACGGGTTCCTCGACGACACCGCGCACCTCACCGACCCCGCGTACATCCGCGACGGTGACCTCGCGACCATCTCGGCGCCGCTCGACAACCTGGGCGTCAACAACTACTTCCCCACCCGCGTGCAGGCCGCTCGCGACGGCGAGGCCGACGCTTCGGCGATGCCCGGGTGCGAAGGGGTCGCCGAGGTGGCACCGCGACCGCCGCTCACCGACATGGGGTGGGAGCAGTCGCCCGACAGCCACCGCCTGGTCCTCGAGCGGTCCGCGCGTGAGTGCGGCCTGCCGATCTACGTCACCGAGAACGGCTCGGCGTGGCCCGACACCGTCTCGGGCGACGGGCAGGTGCACGACCCGCAGCGCACTGCCTACCTGCAGGCCCACCTCGGGGCCGTCGCCGATGCGATCGAGGGCGGCACGGACGTGCGCGGCTACTTCGCCTGGAGCCTGCTCGACAACTTCGAGTGGGCCTACGGCTATGACAAGCGCTTCGGCATCGTGCACGTCGACTACGACACCCAGGTGCGCACGGTGAAGGACTCCGGGCGCGAGTACGCCCGCATCCTCGCCGCCCACCGCGCCCGCTGAGCCTTCGGCGGATGCCGTGACACGCGGCCGTCGCGTCGTCGTCATCGGTGGCGGCATCGTCGGGCTGGCGGTCGGCGAGCGGGTCCTGCGTGACGACCCGTCGGCCCAGGTCACCGTCGTCGAGAAGGAGCACGACTGGGCGCGGCACCAGACCGGTCGCAACAGCGGCGTGGTGCACTCAGGCCTGTACTACCCGCCCGACAGCCGCAAGGCCCGGTGGTGCCGTGCCGGAGCCGCGTCGATGCTCGACCTGGCACGCGACGAGGGCGTGCCGCACCGGGTCACCGGCAAGCTGGTCGTCGCGACGTCGGAGGGCGAGCTGGCCGGGTTGTCGGCGCTCGAGCGGCGCGGCTTGGACAACGGCCTGGCCGTCACCCGGCTCGGTGCGGCGCAGGCCCGGGAGCACGAGCCGCACGTGGCCGCCGTCGCAGCCCTCCACGTGCCCGAGACCGGTGTCATCGACTACCGCGCGGTCTGCGCGGTGCTCGTCCGACGGCTGCGGGACGGTGGCGCCCGCCTGCTGCCCGGAGCCGAGGTCGTCGGTGGGGCCGACGGTCCACGCGAGGTCACGCTCGAGACGACCCGGGGCGACCTGGTCGCCGACGTGGTCGTGAGCTGCGCCGGCCTGCACGCCGACCACGTGGCGCGGGTGCTCGGCCACCGGCCCTCGGTGCGCATCGTGCCGTTCCGGGGGGAGTACCACGAGCTCACCCCCACCGCCGCCCACCTGGTGCGCGGTCTGGTCTACCCGGTGCCCGACCCGGACCTGCCCTTCCTCGGGGTGCACCTCACCCGCGGCATCCAGGGGCACGTGCACGCCGGCCCCAACGCCGTGCTGGCCCTGGCTCGCGAGGGTTACGACTGGGGCCGGGTCGACGCGCGCGAGCTCATCGGCACGCTCGCATACCCCGGCTTCTGGCGGCTCGCCGGGCGGCACGCTCGCACCGGCGCCGCCGAGGTGGTGCGCTCGCTGTCGGACCGGCGCTTCGCCGAGAGCGTGCGCCGGCTGGTGCCCGACCTCAGGGACACCGACCTGGTGCGGGCTCCCGCGGGCGTGCGCGCCCAGGCGGTGCGGCCGGACGGTGGGCTGGTCGACGACTTCCTGCTCGAGCGGCACGGTCGGGTCGTGCACCTGCTCAACGCCCCGTCACCCGCGGCGACGGCATCCCTCGAGATCGCCCGGCACATCGCCCGGCGCGTGGCGGAGGGCTGACGACTTCGCCCTGCGCTACGGGCTTCGCCCCGACCGGGCCGACCCGGCGCTGGCGAACGTCGACCACGAGGTGGTGTCCCTGACGTGGGGAGGCAAGCGGGACTAGGCGACGTGGTTCTCGCCGAAGCCGGGCGCCATGCCCGGGATCCTGGTGCTGCCCGCCACACCCAGCGCACCGGCCTACCTGTCCGGGGACCCTGACCGGATCCGAGCCGCGGTGCGCGAGGCCACCACCGCCGACGTGGGCGGGCGGCTGACGGCGGGCGGGCTGCGTGGCGGCGTCAGGGAGCGGCCAGGACGGTGTCGACCACGTGCTCGACGAAGCGCCGGTCCAGCGGCAGGCCCGAGACGAACCGCCGGTGGAACACCGGGCCGGCGAGCCGGTCGAGCAGCTCGTCGAGGTCGGCGTCCGCCGGCAGCTCCCCGTTGGCCAGCCCCAGCTCCATCACCGCCAACACCGGCCGGTGCCGGCGGCGGGCCTCCTGCGCGTGCAGCTCGGCGAAGTCGGCGTCACGCCCCGCTGCGTCGAGCAGCGCCGCCATCAAGAGCGCTGCGGGGCCCGAGGTGAGCGCGTCGGCCAGGCCGCCGAGCAGGCCCACCAGGTCGTCGCGCAGGCTGCCGCTGTCGGCAGCGGGTGCATCCGGGGCGGCCCCACGGAACGCCTCGAGCACGAGGGCGGCCTGGTGCGGCCACTGCCGGTAGATGGTCGTCTTCGCGACCCCCGACCGCGCGGCGACGGCCTCGATGGTCGCGCCCGACATGCCCTTCTCGGCGACCAGGGCGACCGCAGCGGCCAGGACCCGCTCCCGCGACCGGACCACACGCGGGTCGCGCCGGCCCGTCACCGGTCGTCCGGTCCCCATGTGGCGGCGTGCTCCCGCACGTAGTTCTCGAGCGTGCGGCCCGGGCGTCCCAGCAGCTGTTCGAGGGTCGGGTCGACGGTCTCGGCGTCACCCCTTCGCAAGCCGGTGTGCAGCACCGTCTGCACGACGAGCTGTGCGAGCGGAAGCCCCTGTCGCCGAAGGTGCCTCGCATATCCCAGCACCGAGGCGGGCTCGTACCGGATCGGTCGGCCCAGCGCGCGGCTGAGCATCGCGGCGACGTCGTCGAAGCCGACGGCCTGCGGTCCGGTGAGCGTGTAGCCCCGGCCGCGATGGGCCCGTGGGTCGGCGAACACGGCGGCAGCGACGTCGCCGATGTCACGCGTGTCGACGAACGCGACGAGGCCACCACCGGCTGGCAGCAGGATGCGGTCGTCACGCACGATGTCCTGCCGGTAGGCATCGGCGAGGTTCTGCGCGAAGAACCCCGGGCGCAGGATCGTCCACGACGGCGCCTGGTCACGCAGGTGCGTCTCGACCCGGTGGTGCGGCACCACGCGGTTGGTGTCGGCGCCGGCGACCGAGGAGAAGACGACGTGGTCGACCCCTGCAGCGAGCGCGGCATCGGTGAGGGCGTTGAGGGTGGGCCCCACCTTCGAGACCGGCGGCGGCCGCAGCAGGAACAGCCCGCCGATGCCCTCGACCGCCGGGCCGAACGTCTCGGGCCGGAACAGGTCGAGCTCGACGGTGTCGGTGCCCGGATCCGGATCGCCCGGTCGGATCCGCGTCGTGGCCGACCGCACCGGCATGCCGCGCGCGCGCAGCGCCCGCACGGTTGCCCCGCCCACGTTGCCGGTGGCGCCGAGCACCAGAATCGGACGGGGCGCCGAATCGGCCGTACCGGCAGGGTTCTTCGAACCGTCGGGGAACGGGGTCATGCGGAACAGTTTACGCTACGCCAACGTAGCGAAATGCCGTCCTCGTCAGGCCGGCCGGCCCGTCACGGTGACGTCGATGTTGCCGCGCGTGGCCTTGGAGTACGGGCAGACCTCGTGAGCCGCCTCGGCCAGCGCCTGCGCGGTGTCGGCGTCGACGCCGGGGATCGTCGAGGTGAGCTCGACCCCGAGACCGACGCCGGGCACCTCGGAGGTGCCGGTGCTGCCCAGGCTCACCGCGGCGACCGTCACGGCGCCGGCGCCGTCGAAGCCCTGCGAGGTGGCTATGCGGCCGAGCGCATTGTTGAAGCAGGCGGCGTAGCCCGCGGCGAAGAGGGTCTCGGGGTTGGCCTTGGGGTTCGACACGCTCCCCGGCTTGCCGAGCTCGAGGTCGACGACGCCGTCCTCGCTACGGACGCGCCCGCCTCGCCCGCCCTGAGCGCTGGCGGTGGTGGTGTAGAGGACGTCGGTCAAGGACTCGGGTGGCATCAGGGAACTCCTCGGTGGGGGGGCGGGCGGACCGGGTGCGAACAGTGGGGCCAACTCCCGACGCCCCACACCCATTCCGCCACCCAGAACGACGACGTGCTGCGAAACGCGGGTCAGAGGGCGAGGCGCTCCCGGACCACAACGGCGAGGCGGGCCGCCACGGCATCCGCCTGCTCCTGGGTCGGCGCCTCGACCATCACGCGCACGAGCGGCTCGGTACCGGACTTGCGCAGCAGCACGCGGCCCGCCCCGTCGAGGGTGGTCTGCTCGGCGTGCACGGCCGAGCGGAGGTGGTCGTCGCTGTCGACCCGGCTGGTGTCGACGCCCTTGACGTTGACCAGCACCTGTGGCAGCCGGGTCATCACGGCGCCGAGGTCGGCGAGGGTGCGGCCGGTCTGCACGACCCGCGCGGCCAGCATCAGGCCGGTGAGCACGCCGTCGCCGGTGGTGCCGTGGTCGAGCAGGATGACGTGCCCGGACTGCTCGCCACCGAGGGAGTAACCACCCGAGCGCATCTCCTCGAGCACGTAGCGGTCACCGACGCCCGTCTGCAGCACACAGACGCCCTCGCGCTGCATCGCCTGCAGCAGACCGAGATTGCTCATCACCGTGGCGACCAGGGTGTCCTTGGCCAGCGCCCCTCGCTCCCTGAGGGCCAGGGCGAGGATGCCCATGATCTGGTCGCCGTCGACCTCAGTGCCCGTGGCGTCGACGGCCAGGCAACGGTCGGCGTCGCCGTCGTGCGCGATGCCGAGGTCGGCCCCGTGCGTCGCCACCGCGGCCTTCAGGGGGTCGAGGTGGGTGGAGCCGTAGCCGTCGTTGATGTTGAGCCCGTCCGGCGCGGTGCCGATCTCGACGACCTGGGCCCCAGCGAGCCGGAAGACCTCCGGAGAGACCAGGCTGGCGGCACCGTGGGCACCATCGATGACGACCTTGAGGCCGTCGAGCCGGTTCGGCAGCACCCGCAGCAGGTGGCTGATGTAGCGGGTGTGACCGTCGGTCAGCATGACGACCCGCCCGACGTCGGCGCCGGTGGGCCGCTGCCACTCCTCGCCGATCGCCGCCTCGATGCGGTCCTCGACGTCGTCGGGCAGCTTGTGGCCGCCACGGGCGAAGAACTTGATGCCGTTGTCGGGCATCGCGTTGTGCGAGGCGGACAGCATGACGCCGAAGTCGGCGCCGGTGTCGGCAGTCAGGTAGGCCACCGCGGGGGTGGGCAGCACGCCGGCGTTGTAGACGTCGACCCCGGCCGCGGCCAGTCCGGCGATGACCGCCGCGGCGAGGAACTCGCCCGACGCGCGCGGGTCCCGACCGATGACCGCCTTGGGCCGGCGCCCGGGGTCGGCCCCCGCCTGACCGAGGATCCGCGCCGCAGCGACGGACACCGCGAGGGCGAGCTCGGCGGTGATGACCGGGCCGTTGGCCAGGCCGCGGACACCGTCGGTGCCGAAGAGTCGAGTCATTGCGGTGGTGCCTTTCGACGTGGATGCCGTGTCGAACCTACTCCGGAACGCGCCGAAGGCGGCACCCGAGTGGGGGGTGCCGCCTTCGGTGTGGGCCAACGGCACCCCGAGGGCGTGCCGCCCGCCAGGTCAGCGCTTGCTGTACTGGGGCGCCTTGCGGGCCTTCTTCAGACCGGCCTTCTTGCGCTCCGGGACGCGCGCGTCACGGGAGAGGAAACCGGCCTTCTTCAGCGCCGGGCGGTTCAGCTCGGTGTCGATGCCGTTCAGCGAGCGAGCCACGCCCAGTCGCACCGCGCCGGCCTGGCCGGAGGGGCCACCGCCGTGCACGCGCACGAGCACGTCGTAGGCGCCGTCGAGCTCGAGCAGGCTGAGCGGCTCGTTGACGATCTGCTGGTGCACCTTGTTGGGGAAGTACCCCTGCAGGGTGCGGCCGTTGATGGTCCACTCGCCGGTGCCGGGCACAATGCGCACGCGGGCCACGGCCTGCTTGCGACGACCGGTGGCGGCCCCCGGCGCCGTGGCGCGCGGACGCTGGGCCTGCTCGCCGGCGACGGCGGTATCGGACTCGGAGGTGAACTCGGTGACCAGGGCGTCGTTGACGTCGGTCCCGGCGGTCTCGTCGATCTGCACGTTCTCGGTCATCACTGGGCCACCTGGGTGATCTCGAAGGGCTGGGGCTGCTGGGCAGCGTGGGGGTGCTCTGAACCGCGGTACACCTTGAGCTTGCTCAGCTGCGCCTTGCCGAGGGTCGTGCGGGGCAGCATGCCGCGCACGGCCTTCTCGACGGCCTTCTCGGGGTTCTTGGCGAGCAGCTCGGTGTAGGACGTCGCCTTGAGGCCACCCGGGAACCCGGAGTGGTGGTAGGCCTTCTTCTGCTGGAGCTTGGCGCCGGTGAGAGCGACCTTCTCGGCGTTGATGATGATGACGAAGTCGCCGACGTCGACGTGGGGGGCGAAGGTCGCCTTGTGCTTGCCGCGCAGCAGGATCGCGGTCTGGCTGGCGAGCCGGCCGAGCACGACGTCGGTCGCGTCGATCACGTGCCAGGTGCGCGTGATCTCGCCCGGCTTCGGGGTGTAGGTACGCATCAGGTGTCCTGAATCGTCGAGGATGGTGGAAGGGGCGTATGCCGCGTGCTCCCGTCAGGGACCGCCGGCCCCTGTCGGAGGCGCACGGCACAACAATGACCAAGTTTACGGGGGTGACTCCGGACCCCCAAATCGCCAACGGCACCCCGGCACACCCCATCTGACCTGCGAGAACTATCGTGCACATTTCTTCTGCACATGTCTTGTGCAAACCATGTGTGCAAAGTTATTGTGCACACATGCCCACGCCGCTGCCCCCGGCCACCGCGAAGTCCGAGCTCACCGGCGTCCGCCTGGACGCCGTCAGCCTGCGCGTGCTGGCCCACCCGCTGCGCTCGCGGCTGCTGTCCAGCCTGCGGGTCGGCGGCCCGGCCACCGCCACGGACCTCGCCTCCGCGCTCGGCACCAACTCCGGGGCAACGTCCTACCACCTGCGCAAGCTCGAGGCCGTCGGTCTGGTCACCGACACCGGCGAGGGCGAGGGCAGACGCCGCCTCTGGCGTGCGGCGACCGACTTCCACTCCTACTATCCCAGCGACTTCGCCGGCGACGAGGACTCCGAGACCGCCCTGAACTGGTTGGCACGTGACTACGTGCGCCACTTCTCCACCCAGGCCGAGCGCTGGGTCGACGCCTCCCCCGGCTGGCCCACCGCGTGGCAGGACGCCTGTGGCAGCAGCGACGACATGGTGCTCCTCACCGCCGAGCAGCTCAGCGCCATGCGCGACGAGATCGGCGACGTCGTGGCCCGCTACCGCCGCGTCGGCCAGGGGAACCCCGACGCCAAGCGCATCGCGGTCTACCTGTTCGCCTACGCGCTCGACCTCGAGAACGCCCCAGCGCGATGAGCTCGTACCTGAGCCCGCGCGCCGCCGAGCGCCGCTACTACCTGCTCACGACCACGCGCTGGCTGCCGGTGGGGTTCGTGGTCGGCATCTTCATCCTCGTGCAGACCAACCGCGGCCTGTCGATCGCGCAGGCCGCCACGGTCGGGTCGGTCATGGGCATCACCTGCTTCCTGCTCGAGCTGCCGACGAGCGGGTACGCGGATGCCGTGGGCCGCCGCCCCGTCTACCTCGCCGCCGCGGTCCTCAACGTCGTCGCCGTCACGGCCTACGCGCTCGCGCAGAGCTTCTGGGCGTTCGTCGTCGCGGGCGCGCTGATGGGTGCCTTCCGGGCGCTGGACTCCGGGCCCCTGGAGGCGTGGTTCGTCGACACCGTGCACGAGACGACTCCCGGCGTCGACGTCGACCGCCCGCTCTCGCGGGCCGGGTCCATCCTCGGCGCGGCGATCGCCGTGGGCGCCGTGCTCTCGGGGCTGCTGATCTGGTGGAACCCCGCGGCGAGCGTGTTCGACCAGAAGGACGCATCGGCCCTCGACGTCGCCGTCTGGGTGTCGGCGGCCCTGTCGGTGGTGCACCTCGTCGTCGCCGCCGTGGTGTTGCGCGAGGCGCGCCCCACCGCCGGCTCCGAGCGCACCCACCTCGCGCACGCCCTCACCGGGGCCCGGCAGACTCCTGCCGTGATCCGCAGCGGCCTGCGGCTGCTGGGCCGCAACCGCGTGCTCATGGGCATCGTGGTCGCCGAGGTGTTCTGGTCGATCGGCATGATCACCTTCGAGTCGTTCATGCCGCTGCGCCTCGAGGAGATGCTCGGCTCGGCCCAGGAGGCCGGCGCCCTCGTCGGACCGGTCTCGGCGGCCGGGTGGGGCCTGTTCAGCGTGGGCGCGTGGCTGGCCGGCACGACGTCCAACCGGATCGGCGTGGCCCGGGCCGCGATCGTGGGCCGGGTGCTCAACGCCCTCGGAGCCGTCGTCATGGGCCTGGTCGCCGGGCCGGTGGCCCTCGTCGCGGCCTACCTGTTCACCTACTCGATGCACGGGATGAACGGCCCGCCCCACGCCGCCCTGCTGCACCGCGAGGCCGAGGCGAAGAACCGCTCCACCGTGCTGTCGATCAACTCGATGATGGCCTTTCTCGCCTTCGGCATCGCGGGGCCGGCGTTCGGTCTCCTCGCCGACCGCGTGAGCGTCGCCACGGCGATGGTGGGGGCGGGTGCGGTCAGCATCCTCGGAGCCTTCTTCTACCTCCCGGCACGCCGGGCCGAGAAGGAGCGCAGCCTTCTCCCAGCGGACGGTGCAACGCTGGGCGGGTGAAGAACTTCCTCCTCGGGGTCGGCGCGACCCTCGCCGTCATCGCCCTCGGACTCGTGGTCCTCCTGTTCTCGCTCGGCTCCGGCGCCTCCGGTGCCTCCGGCGCCTCCGGTGCAGGGGGCGCCGTCATCTCCTCGATACCCACCCCATCGGCCGCCGTGGCCCAGCAGCCGGGCGACCTGGCCGACGACGAGACCTGGCTGGGCGCGGTCGAGCTGCGCAGCCAGGACGTCGTCTCGACCCAGGGCGAGCTCGTCGACGTGGTGGCGACCGGGTCGGGCGTGCGGTTCTCACAGACCGGCCTGAGGGCGCAGCGGCTCGACATCGACGCGACGATCCCGTTCGCGACGGTCGCGGACCAGGTCGGGCAGGACGTCATGGTCTACGACGCCGGCGACGGCAAGACCGGCGTCGAGCGTCAGGTCACCATCCTGGGCCGCGACCTCACCCTCGAGGCGACCGGCACGGTCAGCGCCGACGGCGGCCAGCTGCTCATCGAGCCCGAGACCGTCGACCTCGGCGGCCCGTCGTTCCTGGACTCGGCGGCCAGCGCCCTCGCCCGCAGCCTGGCCACCATCCGTCAGGACGTGGCCGGCGTGCCCACGGGCATGTCGCTCACCGCCGTCGAGGTGACCCCCGAGGGCTTCGACGCCCGCCTGAACGGCACGGACGTCACGATCGGGCGCTGACGCCGCACCGGCAAGCCCGGCGGCACGGTCGGCGAGCACCCACCGCTCCCCGCGCGACCAGGCCGCCGCCGCCCGTTCGGCAGGCGAGGTCCTCGGCAAGGGCGGCCGGGCCCCGGAGGACCCGCGTGGCGACGATGCCGGGCAGCAGCACGCCTGCGGCGAGGAGGGCAAACCAGGTCAGGACGTCGGCCGGCGTCACCCCCGAGCGCACGAGGACCGCGCCGGCGGCCCCGAACACGACCACCAGGCCGGCCAGCGTCGGCCACGGTCGTACGTCCACGGTCTGGCTCCCTCCCGACGGCAGGACCCTACCGCCGCGGGCGGTGCCCCGCGGCGCGCTCGCCGGGCGAGCAGCCACCGCTACCGGATCGTGCCGACCACCTCGACCCCGGTGGCCTGAACGACGCGACCGAGCTCGTCGTAGGCCACCACGGCGATCTGCCCGGCACGCGCGATACGACGAGCGTCCCTGGCATCCTTCCGGCTCAGCCTGAGCACCTCGTCGTCGGCGAGGTCGGGGTACGTCACGGCCAGCGCAGGTGACAGCCCACGCCGGTCGAGGGACAGCGGGATCGAGGACCCACCGACCGTCTCGGCGTCCAGGGCCAGCGAACCCTTGCGCCCCCAGTGCAGGCGGTAGGTCCAGGAGCCCCGCACGTCGGGCAGGTTCCACGAGACCACGTCGGCGGTCAGCCAGGATGCGCGCGACATCGACAGGTCGGGCCCGAAGTCGGGAGCGAAGGTGTCGACGGTGAGCGCCTTCGACGCCACCTGGTAGGAGATCGTCGTGGCGAGCCCCTGCTCGACGGTGAAGTCCACCGGGGCGCCGCCCTCGACCGACACCGAGTAGGTCCCGGCGGGGATGTCGATCGTCGAGAACGCGTACGTGCCGTCCCGGTCGGGGTCCTGCAGCCACGAGCGCATGCACTGGGCGTCACCGTCCGCCGCGCAGCCCATCTCCGACTGGAAGTCTCCCGTGGCCACGAGGATCGGGTCGAGCTCGGTGTTGGTCACCCAGTGCGTGCGGTGGTCGTAGTAGAAGCTCACCTCCCCGCCGTCGGTGCTGTAGGAGACGTCGGAGCCGTTGCGGTTGCCACCGGCGCCGTAGTTCTCGTCCCACGAGCCGTTGGTCGCCGCCTTGAAGGCGTACTGCCCGGCCTGGGGGCTGAACGTCCCTTTCCAGACCTGGTCGGCGCCCAGGGTCAGCTGGATGTCCGTGCACGGGGGGTCCCAGTCGACGTCGCAGCCGATCTCGAAGCCGTGGCTGCCCGGCACCGAGACGGCACCCGGCTGGGTGATCGGGCCGAGGTCGACACCGGCGTCGGCCGGCGGCTGGGGCTTCCCGACGACCGCGCTGGTCGACACCACGCCGAAGTCGTCGTCGTGGTCGCGGGCGATGGCGCGGTACTCGACCGGCGCGCCCTGGGGCAGGCGGCTGACGTCGTGGAAGACCCGGTAGGGAGCGTTGTCGTCGGTGCCCAGGGCCTGCCACTTCGCGGTGCCGACGGGGCGCCAGGCGAAGGTCACCTGGGTGAAGTCGCCACCGGGCACGGTGACGCCCACCTCCGCGCGCCCGGTGACGATGCCGGCGTCGCCCGGGGCGGTGAACGACGGCACCGGCCGGTCGCGGTCGGCCCGCAGCTTCGAGCTCGCCTTGTAGACGACCGCGGAGAGCGGCGGGATGGTGACCGTGACGCGACCCTCGCTGTCGGTCGTGAGCCTGCGCGGGGCCCAGGCGGGCCAGAGGGCCTTCAGCGTGCTGCGTGCCGGCTGGTAGGTGTCGAAGGTCGCGGTCTGCCTGGTGTCGGCGTTGTTGACGGCGACGACGTACTCGACCTGCCGGTCGGCATCCATCCTGCTGAACGCGAAGATGCCGGGTGCCGCCGTGGCGTACCGGTGGACCTGCGCACCGTCGGCCAGCGCGGGGTGCTCCTTGCGCAGCTCCGCGAGAGCGGCAATGTGCCGGTACATCGGGTGCTTCCTGTCGAAGTTGGCGTCGGCAGTGGTCGCGTCGGTGCCGATGAGGTCGTAGGTGGTGTTGTGCAGGTCGACCTTGCTGGGGAACATGTCCTCGCGGGCGCGCTGGTCACCGATGCCTCCCGGCACGCCCTTCGGCGCGGAGAAGCCCTGCTCGTCGCCGTAGTAGACGACCGGCTGCCCGCGGGTGAGGTACATCAGCGAGTGCGCGAGCTGATCGCGACGCAACAGCTGCGCCTCGCTCCAGCCCTCGGTGTTGTCGCGCAGGAAGCTCCCGACGCGACCCATGTCGTGGTTGCCGAGGAACGTCGGCAGCGAGTAGGCGTTGGAGTCGGCGTCCGTGAAGTAGTCGTCCAGCGCGTAGAAGTCGCGCAGCTCGGTGCTCGCCCGACCCTTGGCGAAGTTGACCCCGCTCCCCTGGAAGCCGAAGTCGACCGTGGCCTGCATCTTGCCCTCGGTGGTGTACTGCGACATGAAGCGCGGATCGGCGTCGTAGACCTCGCCGAACATGAAGAAGTCCTTGTTGCCCACTGAGGCGGCGTGCCCCTGCAGGGCCGGGCCGAACTGCTTCCAGAAGTCCATGTTGACGTGCTTGACGGTGTCGATTCGGAACCCGTCGACACCGGCCTCGTCGACCCACGTCTTGTAGATGTCGATCATGCCCTGCACCACCTGGGGGCGCTCGGTCCACAGGTCGTCGAGTGCCGAGCGGTTACCCGACGGGAAGTCGCCGTACTCGCTGTTCTCCCCGGAGAAGGTCGAAGTGCCCCGGTTGTGGTACATCGTGGGGTCGTTGAGCCAGGCGGGCACCTTGGCGTTCGCGTCTGCCGGGTCCTTGAAGGTGGGCTCGTAGGGGAAGCTCACCTTCGGGTCGACCGCGGGGAACGGGTCGCCGATGAAGGTGAAGTCGCGGTCGTCGAAGGGCTCGCCCTGCGCGTCCTTGTACGGGGCGTCGGCCTTGGTGCGATACGGCACCTGGCCGTCGGCGTCGTAGGCCGAGTCGGGGTAGTCGAGCACGTCGGCGGTGTGGTTGGTGATGATGTCGAAGAAGACCTTGATGCCGCGCCGGTGGGCGAGGTCGATCAGCGTCTTCAGCTCGGCGTTGGTGCCGAGGTGCGGGTCGATCTGCGTGAAGTCGGTGATCCAGTAGCCGTGGTAGCCGGCCGACTCCGAGCCGGCTGCACCCTGGACCGGCTTGTTCTTGAAGGACGGCGTCATCCAGATGGCCGTCGTGCCCAGGTCCTCGATGTAGGCCAGCTTCTTGATCAGGCCCTTGAGGTCGCCACCGTGGTAGAACCCCTGGCTGGTCGGGTCGAACCCGTGGTCGAGCCGGGTGCCCTCGATCGAGGCGGTGTCGTTGGAGGTGCTGCCGTTGTTGAAGCGGTCGGCCATCACGAAGTAGAAGTTCTCGCGAGTGAGGTCCTTGCGCAGGCCGTCGCCCGCCATGGCGCGGTCGGCCGACGTCAGCCCACCGGCGGAGCGGGCCGGGCCGACCCGCACCCGGTGCGTCGCGTGGTCGTAGGTGAAGCGCAGCCTGGTGCTCGAGTCGATGGACAGCGGGATGTTGGCGTCGGGCAGGCCGAACGTCGCGTCACCGTGGCTCTCGGTCCAGGAGCCGTCGAGCCGCACCTTGTACAGGTAGTCGTAGGGCTCGTCGGGGTCCCCGGCGGGCACGGTGAACGTGCCGGCGAACAGGGTCGGCGACCCTGGCACCGGCAGGAGGTCGGTCTCGGTGCACGTCTCGGACCAGTCGGCCTCACAGCCCAGCTCGCTCATCAGGGAGCCCATCAGGGTCACCCTCGACGGGAGGTCGGTGTGGTCGGCCGTCGCCGGGGTGGCGGCGAACGCCCCGGTGGCGACGAGAGCCGAGCCGGCCAGGGCGGCGAGCAGGCGGCGTGGACGGGGCATCGTTGCTCCTCGGGGCTGTCCGGTCGGCGCGCCGTCCGGTAGGGGGGTACAGCCGAGAAACGTAGGTGCGAAAACGCCTTACATGGGGATCCGGAACCGAAAATTTGCGATGTCTTTACCCGCCCTTGGGATGCCGCAGAGCAGCCCCGCGGACCCCTTCGGCCGCGGCGCGGGCCTGCCTCAGACCAGGCCGAGCTGGTGGAGCAGGGCCAGGTCGTCGCCGATGATCCAACGCTCGACGACCTGGCCCTCGTCGTCGAAGCGGCGGAACGTCATGGCGTCCCAGGTGAGCACGTTGCCGGTGGGTGCCACCCCGCTCATCGTGCCCAGGTGCGTGCCGGTGTAGGTGATCCGGGCCGCGAGCAGGTCGCCCTCGGCCACCACGGCCTCGATCTCGGCCCGGAAGTCGGGCAGGGCACGGCGGATGTCGGTGAGCACCTCGCGGTGGCCCGCCGCGTCGGGGGTCACGTGGGCCGGGAGCCCGTGGACGACGGCTCCCGGCGCGTAGATGGCGAGGTAGCCCTCGAGGTCGCCCCGGTTCAGGGCGGCCACGGCGTCGAGGGTGAGTGCCTTGGTGCGCTGTGGGTCCATGACGCCAGTGTCGACCCGCGTCCTCGGCCCGACAAGCGCAACCGGTGTGACGTGCCGGACTCTCGGCCCCGCGTCAGCGCTGTCGGCTGACGCGGCCCTCGTCCCAGACCGGCTCGTCGGACTCGACCACCTTGCCGTCGGCGCGGAAGACGAGGAAGCGGTCGAACCCACGGGCGAACCACCGGTCGTGGGTCACCGCGAGCACGGTGCCCTCGAAGGCCGCCAGGGCATCCTCGAGCGACTCGGCCGAGTGCAGGTCGAGGTTGTCGGTCGGCTCGTCGAGCAGCAGCAGCGTCGCCCCGGACAGCTCGAGCAGCAGGATCTGCAACCGCGCCTGCTGCCCGCCCGAGAGCGAGTCGAAGGTCTGCTCAGACGCCTTGGCCAGGCCGTAGCGGTCGAGGGCGCGGGCGGCGAGGTCGCGCGGCATCCCGGCGCGGTGGTCGTCGCCGCGGTGCAGGATCTCGAGCAGGGTGCGCCCGTGCAGGGAGGCGTGGTCGTGGGTCTGGGCGAACCAGCCGGGGCGCACCCGGGACCCCAGCACGACGCGGCCCCGGTGCTCGACCGGAGTGGGCCGGATGTCGCCCACCGGCTCGTGCTCGCGGTCGGGGTCGCTGCCGCCGGCGGCGAGCAGCCGCAGGAAGTGCGACTTGCCCGAACCGTTGCTGCCCAGCACGCCGACCCGTTCCCCGAACCAGATCTCGGTGTCGAACGGACGCATCAGCCGCCCGCCGTCGACCCGCAGCTCGAGTCCGGTCGCGACCACCGCCCGCTTGGCCGTGCGGCCACCGGTCAGCCGCATCGCGACCTTCTGCCGCAGCGGCACGGCCTCGGGCGGGCCGGCCTCCACGAAGCGCCGCAGCCGCGTCTCGGCGGCCTGCAGCTTGGGGGCCATGTCGGAGTTGTAGGCCGCCTTCTGCCGGTACATGAGCACGAGGGCCTTGAGCTTGGCGTGCTCCTCGTCCCACCGCTTGCGCAGCTCCTCGAGCCTGGCGTTGCGGTGGGCCCGCGCGTCGCCGTAGGTCGAGAACCGCCCGGGGTGCACCCACACCGTGTTGCCGCCCCGGCTCGGCTCGAGGGTGGCGATGCGGGTCGCCACCCGGTCGAGCAGCTCGCGGTCGTGGCTGACGAACAGCACCGTCTTGGGCGACTCGACGAGCCGCCCCTCGAGCCAGCGCTTGGTCGGCACGTCGAGGTAGTTGTCGGGCTCGTCGAGCACGAGCACCTCCTCGGGGCCACGGAGCAACGCCTCGAGCACGACGCGCTTCTGCTCGCCCCCGGACAGCGTCGACACCTGACGCCACTGGGCGCGCTCGAAGGGGGTGCCGAGAGCGGCCACGGTGCAGACGTCCCAGAGCGTCTCCCACTCGTAGCCGCCCACATCGCCCCAGTCGGCGAGCGCCTGCGCGTACTCGAGCTGGTCCTGCTCGGTCTCACGCTCCATCATTGCGAGCTCGGTGCGGTCGATCTCGAGCGCCGCCTGCCGCACCGGGTCGGGCGCCACCGAGACGAGCAGGTCGCGAACCGTGGTGTCGTCGCGCACCTTCCCGATGAACTGCCGCATCACGCCCAACCCGCCGCTGCGGGTCACGGCGCCGTCGGACGCCGTGAGGTCGCCGGCCAGGATGCGCAGCAGCGTGGTCTTGCCGGTGCCGTTGGGCCCGATCAGCGCGACCTTGGCACCCTCCCCCACCCGGAAGGTGACGTCGCGCAGCAGGCGCCTCCCGTCGGGCAGGGAGAAGCTCACGGCGTTGACGTCGAGGTGGCCCACGAGGCACCAGTCTCCCCGACGTGAGCCGCGAACTCATCCGAGATTCGAGCCGGCCGGGTCGAGACCTCAGTGCAGGAAGGTCTTGAGCAGCACGAAGAAGACGCCGAACATCCCGGCGACCACGGTCGAGGCCACCCGCTCCCCCGTCGACAACCGGCCGCCCCGCCCGATCGACCAGCCGGCCACGCAGAGCAGCACGGTGCTGCAGACCAGCGCCCCGAGCACGGCAGTGCTCAGCTTCGCGCCGAGCACCGTCAGGGCGAGCAGGGTGATCAGCGGGAGTGCGGAGGCCGTCACCATCTCCCAGCCGTGGGTGAGCTGGTGGCGCACGCTCGTCCAGCTCGGCCGGTGGCCCTCGTGGATGCGCTCGGCAACGATCCGCGCGTACCGCTCGGCGCCCCAGTAGATGGTCAGCGTCACGAGCACCGCGACCATCACCTGGTAGGCCTTCTCCCCGTGCGAGGCCGACATCACGGCCGCGCTCACGATGACGCCGTAGATGCCAGATGCCGTGGCCTCCTGGTCGCGGTGCCGCATCCGCACGTGTCCCGAGACCGGGCTCGACCAGTCCTCGTCGTCCGTCGACACGGGCACCACCTCTCACGCGTCACGGGCCCGGGAACTGCTCCCGGCACCGGTCCACCATGCTCCCCCACTGTGGGCCGGGCAGGAAGCCGGGGCCACGGGCGCGCTCCTCAGCCCGGCAGCACGCGCCGCACCCGCGACTCCGCGGCACGCACGGCGAGCTCGTCGTCCTCGGGGTAGGTGACCTCCTCGAGCGACAGCCCGTGCGGCGGCATCACCCGCACCCGCGAGTCACGCACCCGGCCCCGGAGCACGTCAAGGGGCACCTCGACCTCGAGGCGCCCCTCACCCACGGGCACCACCGCTCCCACGAGGGAGCGGACCATGCTGCGGCAGAAGGCGTCGGCGACGACCGTGGCCTCCACGGTGCCGTCCGGCGCCCGGTCCCAGCGGTGGTCGAGCAGCGTGCGCACGGTGGTGGCGCCCCGGCGCCGCTTGCAGAAGGCGGCGAAGTCGTGCAGGCCGAGCAGGATGCGCGCGGCCCGATCCATGCTCTCGACGTCGAGCGGTCCGCGCACCAGCACGGTGTCGTATCGGCGCAGCGGGTCGAGCGAGGCCGGGTCGTCGCAGATGCGGTAGAGGTAGCGCCGCTGCGTCGCGGAGAATCGGGCGTCGAACCCGTCCGGCGCCAGGCTGACGCGCCGGATCGTCAGGTCGGCGGGAAGGATGCCGCGCAGCCGGGTCGCCGCGGCGTCCTCCAGCGAGCGACCCGAGCGGCCGCGCACCTTCTCCCACTGCGCGGGTTCGACGTCTGCGTGGCAGACCTGGCCGCGGGCGTGCACCCCGGCATCCGTGCGTCCGGCCACGACCAGCCGAACGGGCGTGGGGCTGCGCGTGATCGTCGTCAGCGCGTCGCTGAGCGCGCCCTCGACGGTGCGGTGGGCGGGTTGGGCGGCCCACCCGGAGAACGCGGTCCCGTCGTAGGACAGGTCGATCCGGATGCGCAGCGCCACCGCGCCAGCGTAGTGCGCCCGGTTCGAGGTGAAATCAGGGCTGCTGCGCCTGCGTATCACCTCGACCCCGCGAAGCGCCGCCCGGTCCGGCCGGCTCCGGACGTGGAACGGCCCCCCTCCCACTGTGGGAGGGGGGCCGTTCCACGAACGTGCGGTCGCTACGGGGCTCAGGCCTCGTCGTCGACCTGCTGCTTCGACGCGCCACCGGCCGGCTCGAACCCGGCGGCCTCAGCGGCCTCGGCATCCTTGAACCAGAACTCGGCGACCGTCTGGTCGAACCACTGCGAACCCTCGACGTGGTACCTGCCGGAGTCTGCGTTGCCCTTGACGCTGTAGCCGTCGGGGGCTGCGCCGTCCTCGGTCGCCGCGACGGCGCCCTCGGGCAGCTCGGCGGCCGCGGTCTCCTCGACGACGGTCTCGACCGGCGCCTCCTCCCCGGCAGAGCCGGGGGCCGGAACCTTGGGCTCGTCCTTCTTCTTGGCGTCCTTGGCCGCGCGCCTGGTGGCGGCCTCGGCCTCCTTGACGGTGGCCTTCTTGGCGACGGGCTCGCGGACGAGCTCGATGACCGCCATGGGGGCGTTGTCGCCTTTGCGGGCGCCGATCTTGGTGATGCGGGTGTAGCCGCCGTTGCGCTCGGCCATGTCGGGCGCGATCTCGACGAAGAGACGGTGCACGACACCCTTGTCGCGGATGACCGTCATCACCCGGCGACGGGCGTGGAGGTCACCACGCTTCGCGAAGGTGACGAGGCGCTCGGCGAGGGGGCGCAGGCGCTTGGCCTTGGCCTCGGTGGTGGTGATGGAGTCGTGCTCGAAGAGCGAGGTCGCGAGGTTCGCCAGGATGAGCCGCTCGTGAGCGGGACCGCCTCCGAGACGGGGACCCTTGGTGGGCGTGGGCATTGCTGTTCTCCTTGCTTACGTGGCCTGGAGGCGTTGGTCAGAGCTGCTCGTCCTCGGCGTACGCCGCGTCGTCCTCGCCCTCTCCGAAGGTGAAGTCGTCGTAGCGGTCGGCGATGAGGCTCGGGTCGAAGCCGGGGGGGCTGTCCTTGAGGGCCAGGCCCATGCCGGCGAGCTTGGCCTTGACCTCGTCGATCGACTTCGCACCGAAGTTGCGGATGTCGAGCAGGTCGGCCTCGCTGCGGCCCACGAGCTCACCCACGGTGTGGATGCCCTCGCGCTTGAGGCAGTTGTAGGACCGCACGGTGAGGTCGAGGTCCTCGATCGGCAGGGCGAGGTCGGCGGCGAGCGCGGCGTCGGTCGGCGACGGGCCCATGTCGATGCCCTCGGCCTCGACGTTGAGCTCACGGGCCAGACCGAACAGCTCGACCAGGGTCTTGCCGGCCGACGCGAGCGCGTCGCGCGGCGCCATCGAGTTCTTGGTCTCGACGTCGACCACGAGGCGGTCGAAGTCGGTGCGCTGCTCGACACGGGTGGCCTCGACCTTGTACGTCACGGCCAGGACCGGGCTGTAGATGGAGTCGACCGGGATGCGGCCGATCTCCTGGTCGCCGGACTTGTTCTGCGCCGCGGAGACGTAGCCACGGCCACGCTCGACGGTCAGCTCCATCTCGACGGTGCCCTTGTCGTTGAGCGTCGCGATGTGCAGACCCGGGTTGTGGATCTCCACGCCGGCCGGCGGCGCGATGTCGGCCGCGGTGACCGGGCCGGAGCCCTGCTTGCGCAGGTACATCACGACGGGCTCGTCGTGCTCGCTGGAGACGACCAGGCCCTTGATGTTGAGGATGATCTCCGTGACGTCCTCCTTGACCCCGGGGATCGTGGAGAACTCGTGGAGCACGCCGTCGATGCGGATGCTGGTCACGGCCGCACCGGGGATGCTCGAGAGCAGGGTGCGACGCATCGAGTTGCCGAGCGTGTAGCCGAAGCCGGGCTCGAGGGGCTCGATGACGAAACGGCTCCGGGACTCGGAGAGGATGTCCTCGGAGAGGACGGGACGCTGTGCGATGAGCACGGTGGTTCTTCTTTCCCACGGGCGACCGCCATATGACGCCTCGTGAATGCCGGGCACGTGGCCCGGCCTCCGCCCCACCTCTGTCTGTGGTGCGGATCGCGCTTCCGGACACCGCCCGCCCGAGGTGGGCGGACGGCATCCGACGCGCGGGGGGTTCCGTGAGCCGGGGCCGCCTGCTCGTGGTGAGCAGACCGCATCCGACGCGCGGGGGGATTCCGGGGGGCGTGGGTCCCACGCTCTGCGTGGGCGCCCCCCGGAGGGTTAGTTCTTGGAGTAGAACTCGACGATCAGCTGCTCGGCCAGGACCGTGTCGATCTGGGCCCGGGTCGGCAGCTGGTGGATGAGGATCTGCAGGCTGCCCGGCACGACCTGCATCCAGGCCGGGATCGGACGGTCGCCGAAGGTCTCGCGCGCCAGCTGGATCGGGAGGGTCTCGACCGACTGCTTGCGGACCGTGACGATGTCGTACTGCTCGACCCGGTAGGACGGCACGTCGACGCGCACGCCGTTGACCAGGAAGTGACCATGGGTCACGAGCTGGCGCGACTGGCGGCGGGTGCGGGCCAGACCGGCGCGGTAGATCACGTTGTCGAGTCGGGACTCGAGGATGGTCAGGATGTTCTCACCGGTCTTGCCGGGGCGGGTGGCCGCCTCCTTGTAGTACCGGCGGAACTGCTTCTCCATGACGCCGTAGGTGAAGCGGGCCTTCTGCTTCTCCTGCAGCTGGGTGAGGTACTCCTTCTCCTGGATCCGCCGACGGCCGTGCTGGCCGGGCGGGAAGGGACGGAGGTCGAAGTTCTTGTCGCCGCCGACGAGGTCGGTCTTGAGTCGGCGTGACTTCTTGGTGATGGGTCCGGTGTAACGGGCCATTGCTCTCTCGTACCTTTCGCGAAGTCTCGTGGCGCTCAGACGCGGCGGCGTTTGGGCGGGCGAACACCGTTGTGCGGGCTCGGGGTGACGTCCTGGATCGAACCGACCTCGAGGCCGGCGGCGGTCAGGGAGCGGATGGCGGTCTCACGACCGGAGCCCGGGCCCTTGACGAAGACGTCCACCTTGCGCATTCCGTGCTCCATGGCACGGCGTGCGGCGGCCTCGGCGGCGGTCTGCGCGGCATACGGCGTGGACTTGCGCGAACCCTTGAAGCCCACCTGGCCGGCAGAGGCCCAGGCGATGACGGCCCCGGCGGGGTCGGTGATCGAGATGATCGTGTTGTTGAACGTGCTCTTGATGTGGGCCTGGCCCACAGCGACGTTCTTCTTCTCCTTGCGGCGCACCTTCTTGGCGCCCGCGGTACGGCCCTTGGGAGGCATGTGTTCTCTTTCCTACGAGTTCTTCGAAGCCTGCGTGCCCGAACGGGACGTCTCCGGAACGAGATCGCGGAGGTGACCAACGGTCGGGGGGAGTCCGGGGCGGAGCCCCCGGAGGTTACTTACCGGCCTTCTTCTTGCCGGCCACGGTGCGCTTGGGGCCCTTGCGGGTGCGCGCGTTGGTCTTGGTGCGCTGACCGCGCACCGGGAGGCCTCGACGGTGGCGAATGCCCTCGTAGGACCCGATCTCCACCTTGCGGCGGATGTCCGACTGCACCTCGCGGCGCAGGTCTCCCTCGACCTTGAGATTGTCCTCGATCCAGTCGCGCAGGGAGACGAGCTCTGCGTCTCCGAGGTCCTTGACGCGGGTGTCCGGGTTGACCCCGGTCGCCGCGAGGGCCTTGCTCGCGCTGGTCCGACCGACTCCGAAGATGTAGGTCAGTGCGACCTCGACGCGCTTCTCACGCGGGAGGTCCACTCCAACAAGACGTGCCATCTGTGGATGGTTCCTTTTCTGTGGTTCCGGAGGTCTGGAGCAAACACCGGTCCGGCCCATCCAGGTCCGGTCCTCGGCCTCCGGGCCGAGGGTGACGTCCCGCGCCCACCTGCGAACTCCAGGTGACCGTCGGGGGTCGGGTGCTGCGTACTGCATTTGTGTGTGCGTGTGCTCGAAGTCCTGTGGACTCGTGCGGCCCCGTGCGGGGCGGTGCTGCGTCTGACTCGCGTCAGCCCTGGCGCTGCTTGTGGCGCAGGTTCTCGCAGATCACCATGACCCGCCCGTTGCGGCGGATCACCTTGCACTTGTCACAGATCTTCTTGACGCTCGGCTGAACCTTCATGTCGCCTTTGCTGTCTCGTCGATGACTGTGTTCTAGCGGTAGCGGAAGACGATGCGGCCACGGGTCAGGTCGTAGGGGCTCAGCTCCACCACCACACGGTCCTCGGGGAGGATCCGGATGTAGTGCTGGCGCATCTTGCCCGAGATGTGCGCGAGGACCTTGTGACCGTTCGTGAGCTCTACCCGAAACATTGCGTTCGGAAGTGCCTCGACGATCGTGCCCTCGATCTCGATGACGCCGTCCTTCTTGGCCATACCCTCTCAATCCGCCGTTGGGTGGCTCTTTCGTGGAGTCGAGCCGCCCATGGAAATCGGCCCCGTGCTGCTCACGCAGGGATACACCCATGCGAGAACGCACACGTGACCGACGTTCAATACTACTGACCGGGCGCCCCAGCACGAAATCGCGCGATGCCCGTTCAGTGGGCATCCCGACGCGCGTCGCGCCCGCGCACATCAGCGGCGTACAGATCCAGGATGCGGGCGGTGCCGTCGACGGCGCTCAGCTCGCCGGCCCGGACCGCCCGCTCGATCTCCGGCCGCTGTGCGCGCACGGAGCCCGTGTCGCGCACCGCGTCGTGCAGCTGGGCGTCGACCATGGCCCACATCCAGTCCTCCTGCTGGCGGGCACGGCGCACCTCGAGCGATCCCTCGCTTTCCAGGTGCTCGCGATGCTCGAGCACCGCCGACCACACCTCGTCGAGCCCGGCGCCGGTCAGTGCCGAGCAGGTGAGTACCGGCGGCCGGCGGGCGGCGGGGCCCGGCATCATCAGCCGCATCGCGCCGGAGAGCTCCCGGGCGGCCACCCGCGAGGGGCCTTCGCTGTCGCCGTCGGCCTTGTTCACCGCGATCACGTCGGCGAGCTCGAGGATGCCGCGCTTGATCCCCTGCAGCTGGTCGCCGGCCCGCGCCAGGGTGAGCAGCAGGAAGGTGTCGACCATCTCCGAGACGGCGACCTCGTTCTGCCCCACGCCGACGGTCTCGACGATCACCACGTCGAAGCCGGCGGCCTCGAGCACGAGCATCGACTCGCGGGTGGCGCGGGCCACCCCGCCGAGCTGGCTGCCCGACGGGCTGGGGCGGATGAAGGCGGCCTCGCTGGCCGCAAGGTCTGCCATTCGGGTGCGGTCACCGAGGATCGAGCCCCCGGTGCGGCGCGAGGTGGGGTCGACGGCCACGACGGCGACCCGGCTGCCGCGCTCGACCAGCCGGCAACCCATCGCGTTGACGAAGGTCGACTTGCCGGCCCCTGGCACCCCGGTGATGCCGACCCGCACGGCGCCACCCGTGGCGTCGGCGATCGCGACCAGCAGCTCGGCCGCCTGCTCGCGGTGGTCGGCGCGCGAGGACTCCAGCAGGGTGATGGCCCGCGCCACGTGCTGGCGCGAGCCCGCGCGCACCCCGGCCGCGAGGTCCCCGACGTCGACCGGCCTCACCCGAGCCGCTCGCGCAGCTCGTCGACGAGATCGACGGCCGCCAGGCTGATGACCGTGCCCGGCGGGTAGATCGCGTCGGCGCCGGCAGTGCGCAACGCCTCGAAGTCCTGGGCCGGGATGACACCACCGACCACGATCATCAGGTCGTGGCGGCCGAGCGCGTCGAGCTCGGTACGCAGCGCCGGCACCAGGGTGAGGTGGCCGGCTGCCAGCGAGCTGACCCCGACCACGTGCACGTCGGCCTCGACGGCCTGGCGGGCGACCTCGGCGGGCGTCTGGAACAGCGGGCCCACGTCGACGTCGAAGCCGAGGTCGGCGAACGCCGTGGCGATGACCTTCTGGCCGCGGTCGTGACCGTCCTGGCCCATCTTCGCGACGAGAATGCGCGGCCGGCGGCCCTGCTCGACCTCGAACTGCTCGACCAGCGCCTGGGCGCGGCGCACCGTCTCGTCCTCCCCCGCCTCGGCGCTGTACACGCCACCGATCGTACGGATCTGCGCGGTGTACCGGCCGAAGACCTCCTCCAGGGCGTCCGACATCTCACCGACCGTGGCCATCGCACGGGCGGCGTCGATCGCGAGGGCGAGCAGGTTGGTGTCGAGCGTGCCGTCGGAACCGGAGCGGGCGGCATCCGTGAGCCGCTGCAGCGCGGTGCGCGTGGCCGGCTCGTCGCGTTCGGCGCGCAGCCGCTCGAGCTTGGCCAGCTGGCTGACCCGCACCGCGGCGTTGTCGACCCGCCGCACCTCGATCGGCTCGTCCTCGTCGACCGGGTAGCGGTTGACCCCGATGACCGGCTGCTGGCCGGAGTCGATGCGGGCCTGGGTGCGCGCGGCGGCCTCCTCGATGCGCATCTTGGGGATGCCGGCCTCGATCGCCTTGGCCATGCCGCCGGCGGCCTCGACCTCCTCGATGTGCTGCCAGGCCCGTTCGGCGAGGTCGGCGGTGAGCCGCTCGACGTAGGCCGAGCCGGCCCACGGGTCGATGACCCGGGTGGTGCCCGACTCCTGCTGCAGCACCAGCTGGGTGTTGCGGGCGATCCGGGCGGAGAAGTCGGTGGGCAGCGCGACGGCCTCGTCCAGGGCGTTGGTGTGCAGGCTCTGGGTGTGGCCCTGGGTCGACGCCATCGCCTCGATGCAGGTGCGCACCACGTTGTTGAAGACGTCCTGGGCCGTGAGCGACCACCCCGAGGTCTGGCTGTGGGTTCGCAGCGAGAGCGACTTGGGGTTGGTCGCGCCCTGGTCCTTGACCAGTCGGGCCCAGAGCAGGCGGGCCGCCCGCATCTTGGCGACCTCCATGAAGAAGTTCATCCCGGTCGCCCAGAAGAACGACAGCCGCGGGGCGAACGCGTCGACGTCGAGCCCCACCGCCTTGCCGGCCCGGATGTACTCCACGCCGTCGGCGAGGGTGTAGGCGAGCTCGAGGTCCTGCGTCGCCCCGGCCTCCTGCATGTGGTAGCCGGAGATCGAGATCGAGTTGAAGCGCGGCATCTTCTGGCTCGAGAAGGCGAAGATGTCGCTGATGATCCGCATCGACGGCTCGGGTGGGTAGATGTAGGTGTTGCGGACCATGAACTCCTTGAGGACGTCGTTCTGGATGGTCCCGGTGAGTCGCTCGGGGGCCACCCCCTGCTCCCCGGCCGCGACGACGAACAGCGCGAGGATCGGGATGACGGCGCCGTTCATTGTCATCGACACCGACATCTGGTCCAGCGGGATGCGGTCGAACAGGGTGCGCATGTCGTAGATCGAGTCGATGGCCACCCCGGCCATGCCGACGTCGCCGGTGACCCGCGGGTGGTCGGAGTCGTAGCCGCGGTGGGTGGCGAGGTCGAACGCCACCGACAGGCCCTTCTGCCCGGCGGCGAGGTTGCGCCGGTAGAACGCGTTGGACTCCTCTGCCGTGGAGAAACCGGCGTACTGCCGGATGGTCCACGGCTGGGTGGTGTACATCGTCGGGTAGGGGCCGCGCAGGTACGGCGGAGCGCCGGGCACGGTGTCGAGGAAGTCGAGGCCGTCGAGGTCGGCCTCGGTGTACAGCGGCTTGACCGGGATCTGCTCGGGCGTGACCCACGGCTCGCCCTTCGCCACGGGCGCGCCGCCCGGGCGGCCGTCACCGAGGTCGAGGGCGGTGAAGTCGGGGACGGTGCTCATCGCGGACCCTCCGTCGTGCTGTCGGTATGGGCGGGCGCCCCGAGCCTGTCGAGCACCTCGGACAGGAATGCCACGACGTCCATGCCGTCGTGCACCTCGCCGTCGACGAGGGCGGCGGCCTCGCCGAGCTCGCGGGCGCGGCCGGCGAGCAGCACCTGCTCGACACCCGCGGCGCGCAGCTCGGCGATCGCGGCGGCGGCGTGCTCGGCATATACCGCCGTGCTGGAGGCGAGGACGGCGACCGGCGATCCGGCATCCGCGGCACGCAGGCCACCAGCGGCGAGGAGGTTGGTCACGAAGGCCTGTCGTGCGCCGTAGTCGCGGCGGGTGCCCAGCGTGCGGACGACGACGGCGGGCTCGCCGAGCGCCGTGGCCCGGTCGCGCAGCGCCTCGAAGGCCGTGGCGTCGCGGCGGGGCGCGAACGCCGTGTCGGTGCCGGGAAGGGCGGTCCGCGGACGTCGGGCGGCAGGCACTGCTGGAGGCGCGGGGAACATCGAGACACCGGTCATCGGGTGGCGCCGGGTGGCGACCTCGCGGTCGCGCTCGGCGACGGCCTCGGCGACCCAGCGGTGCAGCATCCCGTCGGCGAGCGCAGCCACGGCACCACCGGCGCGCTCGACCTCCTGGAAGCGGGCCCACACGGCCTTCGCCACGTCGTCGGTGAGCGACTCGAGGTACCACGAGCCGCCGCCCGGGTCGGTGACCCGGCCGACGTTGGACTCGTCGGCGAGCAGGATCTGGGTGTTGCGGGCCAGCCGCCGGCCCAGCCGCTCGGGCAGGCCGAGCACGGTGTCGTAGGGTAGCACGGTGATGGTGTCGGCGCCGCCGACCGAGGCCCCGAACGCGGCGAGGGTGCTGCGCAGCACGTTGACCCACGGGTCCTCGCGGGTGAACATCCGCAGGCTGGTCACGGCGTGGGTGCGCACGCCCCGGTGGTCCTCGACGACACCGCAGGCCTCGCCGACCCGGGCCCAGACGCGGCGGGCGGCACGCAGCGCGGCTGCGGTGAGGAACTGGTCGGCGGTGGCCCCCACCCGCAGGTCGATCTGGCCGAACGCCTCGTTCGCCGGGATGCCGGCCGCCTCGAGGTGGCGCAGGTACTCGACGCCGGTCGCCACGGCCACCGCAAGGGCGTCGACGTCGGTGGCGCCCGCCTCGTGCAGGATCCGGGCGTCGATCGTGATGGCGCGCCAGCCGTCGCGGTGGGCGCACTCGCGCACCAGGTCGGCCAGGGGGGCCAGGTCGGGGGTGGTGCCGAGCCTGGCGGCCGCACCGAACGGGTCGAGGCCGAGGTTGCCGCCGACCGACTCGCGATCGGCCACGAGGTCGAGCAGCGCACGGGCTGCGGCAGGCTGGTCGGTGACCGACGAGACGACCACCGGGGCGAGGTCGAGGCGCACGTCGGCGAGGGCCTGGGGCAGGTCGGCCACGGCGATGCCATCGTGGCCGAGGTGCACCCACACGCTGGTGACGCCGTGCTCGAGGTCGTCGAGCACGGCGGCGCGGGTGACGGCGGCATCCGGGTCGTCGTGCCGCTGGCACACGTCCCAGGGCGTCGTGCCGTCGCGCAGCGAGCGGCCGCGGGTGAACGGCATCGCGCCCGGGACGCCGAGGGCACGATCCTCGTTCAGGTAGAGGGCGTCGACCTCGAGGCCGCCCTCCAGGTGGCGGCGCAGCGCCTCCTCCGCCTGCGGGCCGTCGAGCCGGGCATCATCCGCACGGCCCTTGTTGAGCACGGCGGCGACGAGGCGCTGCCAGTCCTCACGCGCCTGCGGCGGGAAGCCGGCCGCCAGGCCGGGGGCTCGGGCCCCGATGGGGGTCTCGGCGGAGGCCGGGGCCCCGATGGGGGTCTCGGCGGAGGCCGGGGCCCCGATGGGGGTCTCGGCGGGGGTCTGGGCGACCGACGCGTCCGTCATCGTGCTCCCTTTCCGACGGCGCCCGGCAGCGGTGCCGGCGCGGCCGCCCGTGCCACGCACCCGGCCACCTGGTTCCGGCTCGTGGGGGCCGGACGTGGTCGGGGCAGGCCCCTGACGAGCCCGTGCGGACAGCCTAGTGGTGTCGCTCGGGGGGCTCACCAGGAGGTGGGACGTGGTGCCCCGCCCTGAGGCGGGCGCGCCATCGGAGGCGCCGAACGGCCGGTCGCCCGGCCGGTCGCCCGGTCGGCCGGTCGGCCGGTCGGCCGGTCGGCCGGTCGGTGGCTCAGGCAGGGTCGATGGGGGCGAAGGGCGCCCCGAGGGCGCGCAGCCGTGCCTGCCCACCGTCGATCGCGGTGAGCACGCACAGGCCCTGTTCGGTCGCCGCGACCGAGTGCTCCCAGTGCGCGGCTCGGGACCGGTCTCGGGTGACCACGGTCCACTCGTCGTCGAGCACGATGTTGTCCTGGTCGCCCAGCGCCACCATCGGCTCGATGGCAATCGTCGTGCCGTCCACGACTCTGGGGCCCTTGCCGCTGACCCGGTAGTTGGGCACCTGCGGGTCCATGTGCATCGAGGTGCCGATGCCGTGGCCGACGTAGTCCTCGACGATGCCGTACTGCCAGCCGCGGCGAGCACCGCTGTCGGTGAGGCTGTCCTCGACCGCCGCGCCGACGGCATACATGCTCTCGCCCACGCGCAGGGCGGTGATGCCCGCCCACAGCGAGGCCTCGGTGTCCTCGATCAGTGCGAGGTCCTCGGGGCGGGCGGCGTCGGGCCCGCCGACGACCAGGCTGATCGCGGCGTCGCCGTTCCACAGCCCGACCTGGGCACCGCAGTCGACCGAGAGCAGGTCGCCCTCGAGCAGCACGCGCGGGCCGGGGATGCCGTGCACGATCTCCTCGTTGACCGACGTGCACAGCGTGTGCCGGTAGCCGGGTACGAGCTGGAAGTTGGGGACGCCGCCGCCGTCGCGGATGTGGGTCTCGGCGAGCGTGTCGAGCTCGAGGGTGGTCATGCCGGGGCGCACGGTGGCCTGGAGCAGCTCGAGGGTGCGCCCGACGAGCAGGCCGGCGGTGCGCATGCCGGCAAGCTGCTCGGGTGTCTTGCCCTCGCAGCGGTCACGGTTGAACAGACCCATGCCGTGGAACCCTACCGGCGAGCGGTCCAGCCCCTCACATCCCTGCCCCGCCCCGCCCTGCCCTGCCCTGCCCCGCCCTGCCCCGCCCCTTTTCGGCTCACCCCGCCCCGCCTTCCCGTCGACAGTAGAGAACACGCCGTGCCGGATGCCGTGCCAGCGGCGTGTTCTCCACTCTCGACCGCACGAGGTCGGCGGATCAGGCGATGCGCAGGGTCGCGGGGTCGAGGTCCAGTGCCTCGGCGAAGCGCGTCAGGGTCCACCGCCGCCGTGGCCCTCGATGAAGATCCTCGGCCCACAGCTCCTTGACCCGCCAGTCGTTGTGTTCGAGCAGGCCCCTGCGGAAGGCGTCGTCGCTGCGGCGATGACGATCGGCGTGGTGTTTGCCCTGGTACTCCCCCACCAGACGCTGCCGACGCCACACGAGGTCGCCCTCCGCCAGCCACTCTCCCACGGAGTCGGTCACCGGTGCGTTGACCTCGGGCTCGGGGAAACCGGCGTCGACGAACATCAGCCGGGCCCGGCTCTCCATCGGCGACCGCACCCCTGGGCGCACGAGGGTCAGCGCCTGCCGCAGGGCCAGTGCACCGCGCGGACGGTTGCGTGCCCGCAATGACTCCCGCAGCGCCGCGGCCCCGACCGCCCGGCCGGATCTGGCGTCGAGCAGGGCCACGGCGGCGTCACCCGCCACCACGAGGTCGGTGATCGAGAGCGAGCCGCGTGGCAGCTCACCCAGGTCGCACCAGGTGTCGGCGACGTCGACGACTCGCACTCCCGCTCCCGACGGGCCGGCGACGGCACGAACCTCCAGCCCGCGGTGACCGACGACGCCCTTCCGTTTCGCCATCCCGTCCTGCGTGGGCGCGATCACGTGCAGTGGGGCATCCTCGACCGTGGCCGCCTTCTCGAGTGCTCCGGGCAGCGGCAAGCCCCAGAGCAGCGCCGCTGTGAGGTGCGAGAAGGCTCGATCACCCGGCATCGCCACCGCGAAGGCTGCGGCCCGCTCGACCAGCGTCTCGGGCTCCACCCGAGCGTGGGATCCCCGAGTCGGGTGCAGCAGGTCATGGCGACGCAGCCGCCCCGAAGGCACGCCGAGGCGTCGGGCCCCGGCCGTGCTGAACGGACCAGGGCCCAGCTCGGCCGGGAGCGGTGAGGGGCGCACCGTGACAGCGTCGCGCAAACGGGCGCACGGCATCCGCCGTCATCCACAGGCCCATGACCGACCGGTCGAGGGTAGAGAACACGCCGCGTGCCCCGAAGGACGCGCGGCGTGTTCTCTACCCTCGACTGGAAGAGGTGGGTCAGGGGCTCAGGGGAGGGCGGCGAGGATGCGCGCGGTGACCTCGTCGACCCCGCCGAGACCGTCGACCTCGACGAGCAGGCCACGCCCGCGGTAGGTGTCCGACAGCGGCTTGGTCTCGCGGTGGTAGATGGCCATCCGCTCGCGGATGACCTCCTCGGTGTCGTCGGCGCGGCCCTCGACCTCGGCGCGCTTGAGCAGCCGCGCCACGACGGCGTCGTCGTCGACGGTCAGCTCGAGCACGTGGTCGAGCGAGGAGCCGTGGGCCGCCAGCATGGTGTCGAGGGCCTCGACCTGGGCGAGGGTGCGCGGGTAGCCGTCGAGCAGGAAGCCCCGTGCACAGTCGTCCTGAGCGAGACGGTCCTCGACGATCGCGTTGGTGACGTCGTCGCTGACGTAGCCGCCGGACGCGAGGATCTGCTTGACCTGCAGCCCCAATGGGGTCTCGTTCTTGATGTTCGCGCGGAAGATGTCGCCCGTGGAGATGGCGGGAAGGCCGTGTGACTCGGCGATCCGGGACGCCTGGGTGCCCTTACCGGCACCGGGCGGCCCGAGGATGAGAAGACGCATCAGCGGAGGAACCCTTCATAGTGACGCTGCTGCAGCTGGGCCTCGATCTGCTTCACCGTCTCCAGGCCGACACCCACGATGATGAGGATCGAGGTGCCGCCGAACGGGAAGTTCTGGTTGGCTCCCACGAGGACCAGGGCAATGAGCGGGATGAGCGAGATGAGCGCGAGGTAGAGCGCGCCGGGCACGGTGATCCGGGTCAGGACGTAGCTGAGGTACTCGGCCGTGGGTCGCCCGGCTCGAATACCCGGGATGAAGCCGCCGTACTTCTTCATGTTGTCGGCGACCTCGGTCGGGTTGAACGTGATCGACACGTAGAAGAACGTGAAGAACAGGATGAGCGCGGTGTAGAGCGCCATGTAGTAAGGGTGGTCGCCGCGTACCAGGTAGGCGTTGATCCACTCGGCCCAGCCCGGCATGGTGCCGTCCGAGCGGGTCTGGAACTGCGCCATCAGCATCGGCAGCGACAGCAGCGAGCTGGCGAAGATGACCGGGATAACACCGGCCATGTTGACCTTGAGCGGGATGTAGGTCGACGTGCCGCCGTAGACGCGCCGCCCCACCATCCGCTTGGCGTACTGCACGGGGATGCGGCGCTGGCTCTGCTCGACGAAGACGACCAGGGAGATGACGGCGAACCCCATCGCGATGATGCCGAGGAAGACGGTCCAGCCGGACCGCTGCTGGATGGCCCACAGTGAGCCCGGGAAGCCGGCGGCGATCGAGGTGAAGATCAGGATCGACATGCCGTTGCCGATACCCTTGTCGGTGACGAGCTCGCCGAGCCACATGATCATGCCGGTGCCGGCGGTCATGGTGAGCACCATGATGAGGATCGTGACGACCGAGTCGTTGACCAGGATGTTGGTGCACGACGGGTTGTTGAACAGCGACTGCGGGTTCTGCGCGAAGGTGATCAGCGTCGAGGACTGCAGGACCGCGAGCCCGATCGTCAGGTAGCGCGTGTACTGCGTCATCTTGGTCTGACCGGCCTGGCCCTCCTTCTTGAGGGTTTCGAACCGTGGGATGACGACGGTCAGCAGCTGGATGATGATGCTCGCCGTGATGTACGGCATGATTCCGAGCGCGAAGATCGACAGCTGGAGCAGCGCCCCACCGCTGAACAGGTTGACCAGGCCGAGCAGGCCGTTGGTGTTGTCGGCTCCCCCGATGCACTGCTGCACCAAGGGGTAGCTCACGCCCGGGGTCGGCACGTGGGCGCCGAGGCGGTAGACCGCGACGATGAACAGCGTGAAAAGAATCTTCCTGCGCAGGTCGGGCGTCTTGAACGCGCGTCCGAAAGCGGTGAGCACAGGTCCTCCAGTCGTGCGGCCAGGGTAGTGGCCGCGTCGTCAACGATCCGTCACAAGATACCCGCCGACGCCGGTGCACCCGACATCGAGGGGCTGACGCCGCGTGCCGCAGGGCAGGATCCCGAGGAGACCCGGGATCCTGCCCTGCGGCACATGGTCATGGAATGAGCGTCAGGCGGTCGTCGCCGACCCGCCTGCTGCTTCGATCTTCTCCTTGGCGCTGCCGGAGAACGCGTTGGCCGTGACGTTGACGGCCACCGTGATCTCGCCGCTGCCGAGGACCTTCACGAGGCGCCCGTCGCGGACCGCGCCCTTGGCGACCAGGTCCTCGATGCTCACGTCGCCACCGGTCGGGTAGTGCGCGCTCAGCCACTCGAGGTTCACGACCTGGTACTCGGTCTTGAACGGGTTCTTGAAGCCGCGAAGCTTCGGGAACCGCATGTGCAGCGGGGTGGTGCCACCTTGGAAGCCCTGCGGCACCTGGTACCGGGCCTTGGTGCCCTTGGTACCACGACCGGCGGTCTTGCCACGGCGCCCGCCCTCACCACGACCCACACGGATCTTGGCGGACTTGGCACCGGGCGCGGGGCGCAGATGGTGCACCTTCAGTGCAGCGGAACCCTCGGCAGCCTTCGTGGTGTCAGCCATGTTCACTCAACCTCCTCGACGGCCACCAGGTGGGTCACCGTCTTGACCATCCCGCGGATCTCGGGACGGTCCTCCTTGACGACGACGTCGCCGATGCGCTTCAGACCGAGGCTGCGCAGCGTGTTCCGCTGGTTCTGCTTGCCACCGATCTCGGAACGGGTCTGGGTCACCTTAAGTCGGGTCATCAGGCACCCGCCTTGGCCTCGGCGATGCCGGCGGCCTGGGCACGCAGCATCGCAGCGGGGGCGACCCGGTCCACGGGGAGGCCGCGGCGAGCTGCGACGGCCTCCGGACGCTCGAGACCCTTCAGGGCCGCGACCGTCGCGTGGACGATGTTGATCGCGTTGCTCGAGCCGAGGCTCTTGGAGAGCACGTCGTGGATGCCGGCGCACTCGAGCACCGCACGCACCGGGCCACCGGCGATGACGCCGGTACCGGGGCTGGCGGGGCGGAGCATGACGACACCGGCTGCGGCCTCACCCTGCACGGGGTGCGGGATGGTGCCCTGGATGCGCGGGACCTTGAAGAACTCCTTCTTGGCCTCCTCGACACCCTTGGCGATCGCCGCGGGCACTTCCTTGGCCTTGCCGTAGCCGACACCGACGGTGCCGTCGCCGTCACCGACGACGACGAGCGCGGTGAAGCTGAACCGGCGGCCACCCTTGACGACCTTGGCGACGCGGTTGATGGTCACCACGCGTTCGACGTACTGGCTCTTCTCGGGCTCACGGCCGTCACGGCCACCGCGGCCGCCGTCACGGCCGCCGCGGCCTTCGCGGCCACCGCGCTCCGCGGTGGCGGGCCCGCCGGTGCCTCGACGCTGGGGTCCTGGCATCAGATGTTCCTCATCTCGACAACGGAAGTGGTCTGGTTGGCGGTCACAGTGAGAGCCCGCCTTCCCGAGCGCCGTCCGCGATGGCGGCGACGCGACCGTGGTACTGGTTTCCCCCACGGTCGAAGACGACGGCCTCGACGCCGGCGGCCTTGGCGCGCTCGGCGACGAGCTCACCGACCTTCTTGGCCTTGGCGGTCTTGTCGCCGTCGAGGGAGCGGACGTCCGCCTCCATGGTGGAGGCCGACGCGACGGTCTTGCCGACCGTGTCGTCGACGACCTGCACGAAGACGTGGCGCGCGGAACGTGACACGACCAGGCGGGGACGCACCGAGGTGCCGGTGACGACCTTGCGGACGCGGAAGTGGCGGCGGCTGCGGGCGGCGGTCTTGCCCTTGGCGCGCTTGACGATCAGTGCCATGGCTTACTTACCAGCCTTTCCGACCTTGCGGCGGATCTGCTCGCCCGCGTAGCGGACGCCCTTGCCCTTGTACGGGTCGGGCTTGCGGAGCTTGCGGATGTTCGCGGCGACCTCGCCGACGAGCTGCTTGTCGATGCCCTGGACGGCGAACCGGGTCTGGTTCTCCACGGCGAACGTGATGCCGCCCGGGGGCTCGACGGTGATGGAGTGCGAGTAGCCGAGCGCGAACTCGAGGTTGGAGCCCTTGGCCAGCACTCGGTAACCGGTGCCGTGGATCTCGAGCTTCTTCTCGTAGCCCTCGGTGACACCGAGCACCATGTTGTTGATCAGCGTGCGGGTCAGGCCGTGCAGCGAGCGCGAGACGCGTGCGTCGTCGGGGCGCTTGACCTCGAGACTGTTCTCGCCCTGCTCGACGGTGATCGGCTCGGCCACGACGTGGCTGAGCTCGCCCTTGGGGCCCTTGACCTTGACGGTCTGGCCGTCGATGGCGATGTCGACCCCGGCGGGGACGGTGACGGGGAGACGTCCGATGCGTGACATGTCAGTGACCCCTTACCAGATGTAGGCGAGGACTTCCCCACCCACACCCTTGTTGGCGGCCTGACGATCGGTCAGCAGGCCGGACGACGTCGAGATGATCGCGACACCCAGGCCACCGAGCACCTTGGGCAGGTTGGTGGACTTGGCGTACACGCGCAGGCCCGGCTTGGACACGCGGCGCACACCGGCGATGGAGCGCTCGCGGTTGGGGCCGTACTTGAGGTTCACGATGAGCGTCTTGCCCACCACGGCATCCTCGACGGTCCAACCGGCGATGTACCCCTCGGCCTCGAGGATCTCGGCGATGTGGCTCTTGAGCTTCGAGAACGGCATGGAGACTGCGTCCTTGTGCGCCGAGTTGGCGTTGCGGACGCGGGTCAACATGTCCGCGATCGGGTCGGTCATGGTCATTGGGCTTCCCGCCCTCCCTCACCGCGGTTTCCTCCCGGCCTTCGGCCAGACGGACCTACGATGTAGATCGTCTGCAGGAGATCCGGCCTGTCGGCCGGGGAACCTGCACTGTCAGTGTCTTGCATGTGCTGTTGTGCTCTCGTTGGTGACTTCCGGCGTCCGCGCGAGCGGACCGGGCAACCGTCGAGCGGAGCGAGCTCGGTTGCCCGGAACATCCGGTCAGCGCGAGCGAAGCGAGCTCCGAGCAGTTGGGTCCTACCAGGAGGACTTGGTCACACCGGGGAGCTCGCCGCGGTGGGCCATCTCCCGCAGGCAGATCCGGCACAGGCCGAACTTGCGGTAGACCGAGTGCGGACGGCCGCAGCGCTGGCAGCGCGTGTAGCCGCGGACCGCGAACTTCGGCTTCTTGTTGGCCTTGTTGACAAGGGCAGTCTTCGCCATGCTCAGTTCTCCTTGAACGGGAAGCCGAGCGCCTTGAGCAGCGCGCGTCCCTCGTCGTCGTTCGTCGCGGTCGTCACGACGGTGATGTCCATGCCACGGACGCGGTCGATCCGGTCCTGGTCGATCTCGTGGAACATCGACTGCTCGGTCAGACCGAACGTGTAGTTGCCACGGCCGTCGAACTGCTTCGGCGACAGGCCACGGAAGTCACGGATGCGCGGCAGCGCCGTGCTGACGAGGCGGTCGAGGAACTCCCACATGCGGTCGCCGCGCAGCGTGGTGTGGGCGCCGATCGGCATCCCCTCACGCAGCTTGAACTGGGCGATCGACTTGCGGGCCTTGGTCACGACCGGCTTCTGGCCGGTGATGGCGGTGAGGTCGCGCACGGCGCCCTCGATGAGCTTGCTGTCCTTAGCGGCGTCACCCACGCCCATGTTCACGACGACCTTGACGACGCCGGGGATCTGCATGACGTTCTCGAAGCCGAACTGCTCGCGCAGTGAGCCCTTGATCTCGTCCTGGTAGCGCGCCTTCAGGCGCGGTGTGGTCACGGTGTCTGCCATTGCTCTCACAGGTCCTTGCCCGAGCGCACGCCGACGCGGACACGGCTCGCCTTCTGGCGGCCGTCACGCTCGACGGTCTCGACGCGGGTCTTGATCCGGGTGGGCTTCTTGTCCGAGGGGTCGACGACGGCCACGTTGCTCACGTGGATCGGCGCCTCCTGCACGACGAGGCCGCCGGTGCGGCTGCCCCGCGAGGACTGGCCGGCCTTGGTGTGCCGGGTGACCCGGTTGACACCCTCGACCGTCACGCGGCTCGTCTCCCGGTTGACCGAGATGACCTTGCCGGTGGCGCCCTTGTCCTTGCCGGTGAGCACCTGGACGGTGTCACCCTTCTTGATCTTCATGGTGGCCATGAGTCAGAGCACCTCCGGGGCGAGGCTGATGATCTTCATGAAACGCTTCTCGCGCAGCTCGCGGCCCACCGGGCCGAAGATGCGGGTGCCCCGGGGGTCACCGTCGTTCTTGAGGATCACGGCCGCGTTCTCGTCGAACTTGATGTAGGAGCCGTCGGCACGACGGCGTTCCTTCTTGGTGCGAACGATGACCGCCTTGACGACGTCACCCTTCTTGACGTTGCCGCCGGGGATCGCGTCCTTGACGGTGGCGACGATGGTGTCGCCGATCCCGGCATACCGGCGACCGGAGCCACCGAGAACACGGATGCACAAGATCTCCTTGGCACCGGTGTTGTCGGCGACGCGAAGTCGCGACTCCTGCTGGATCACTGCACACCTCCGGTCTGGCCGGCGGGGCCGGCCCAACTGCCAGGACGGGCTTCGCCCGAAGTCATGTCTCCCACGTGATGAGTGCTCGCTTCGCTCGTCATCACTTGGCCTTCTCGAGGATCTCCACCAGGCGCCAGCGCTTGGTGGCGCTCAGCGGGCGGGTCTCCATGATGCGGACGAGGTCGCCGACACCGGCGGTGTTGGCCTCGTCGTGCGCCTGGACCTTGCTGGTGCGGCGGATGACCTTGCCGTACAAGGGATGCTTGACGCGGTCCTCGACCTCGACGACGACGGTCTTGTCCATCTTGTCGCTGACGACGTAGCCCTGTCGGGTCTTGCGGTCGTTGCGGTCGTTGCGGTCCGCAGCCTCGGTCACGGTCTCATCCTTCGTAGTCTCGCTCATGTGGCCACGCTCCTTCCGCCGATGCCGAGCTCGCGCTCGCGCATCTCGGTGTAGATGCGGGCGATGTCCTTGCGGACGGCACGCAGCCGGCCGTGGTTGTCCAGCTGGCCGGTGGCCGACTGGAAGCGGAGGTTGAACAGCTCCTCCTTGGCCTTGCGGAGCTCGTCGACGAGACGCTCGTCGTCGAGACCACGCAGCTCGTTGGACGCCAGGTCCTTGGAACCGATGGCCATCAGAAGTCACCACCCTCACGCCGGACGAAGCGGCACTTCATCGGCAGCTTGTGCATCGCGAGGCGCATGGCCTCACGTGCGACGTCCTCCGGGACACCGGAGAGCTCGAACATGACACGGCCGGGCTTGACGTTGGCGATCCACCACTCCGGCGAACCCTTGCCGGAGCCCATGCGGGTCTCGGCAGGCTTCTTGGTCAGCGGACGGTCCGGGTAGATGTTGATCCAGACCTTCCCGCCACGCTTGATGTACCGGGTCATCGCGATACGCGCGGACTCGATCTGACGGTTGGTGACGTAGGCAGGCTCGAGGGCCTGGATGCCGTAGTCGCCGAACGCGATGGCCGTGCCACCCTTGGCAGCGCCCGAGCGACCCGGGTGGTGCTGCTTGCGGTGCTTGACTCGACGGGGAATCAACATGGTCAGGACTCCTCGGTGCTCGCGGCGACCGGGGCCTGCTCGGCAGGCGCCTCGGCCACGGGGGCGGGGGCGTCGGCGCGACGGGCACGGGCCGGACGTTCGGCGCCGTCACGGCGCGGTCCACGACCCTGGCGCGGCGCGGTGGCCTGCTGGGCCGCGAGCTCACGCGCGGTCATGTCGCCCTTGTAGATCCACACCTTGACGCCGATGCGACCGAAGGTGGTCTTGGCCTCGTAGAACCCGTAGTCGATCTGCGCACGCAGGGTGTGCAGCGGCACACGACCCTCGCGGTAGAACTCGGTACGGCTCATCTCGGCGCCGCCGAGGCGACCGGACACCTGGACACGGATGCCCTTGGCGCCGGCGCGGGTGGCGGACTGCATGCCCTTGCGCATGGCGCGACGGAACGACACGCGGGCGCTGAGCTGCTCGGCGACGCCCTGCGCGACGAGCTGGGCCTCGACCTCGGGGTTCTTGACCTCGAGGATGTTGAGCTGCACCTGCTTGCCGGTGAGCTTCTCGAGCTCGCCGCGGATGCGGTCGGCCTCGGCGCCGCGGCGACCGATGACGATGCCGGGGCGCGCGGTGTGGATGTCGACGCGAACCCGGTCACGGGTGCGCTCGATGTCGACGCGAGCGATGCCGGCGCGGTCCATGCCCTCGGACATGAGCTTGCGGATCGCGACATCTTCCTTGACGTAGTCGCGGTAGCGCTGACCCTCCTTGGTGGAGTCGGCGAACCAACGGCTCCTGTGCTCCGTCGTGATACCCAGACGGAAGCCGGTCGGGTTGACCTTCTGGCCCATCAGCGATTGCCTCCGTTCGTGGCCTTGGCGGGCTTGGGAGCGACGACCACCGTGATGTGGCTCGTGCGCTTGTTGATGCGGCCGGCGCGGCCCTGGGCGCGCGGGCGGAACCGCTTCATGGTCGGACCCTCGTCGATGAACGCGGAGGCCACGACGAGCTCGCGCTCGTCGAACCGCTCGGCGGTCTTGTCCGCCTTGACCCGGGCGTTCGCGATCGCGGACTCGAGCACCTTGCGGATCGGCTCCGCAGCGCCCTGGGGGGCGAAGCGCAGGATCGACACCGCGTCGGTGGCGTTCTTGCCACGGATGAGGTCGATGACCCGGCGCGCCTTCTGCGGCGTCACCCGGACGTGGCGGGCGACCGCCCGCACCTCGGTGGCAGGGTCTTGGGGGTTCACGCGGGCGGAGCCCGCGTGGGTGGTTTTCTCGGTGGCCATCAGCGACGACGCCCCTTCTTGTCGTCCTTCACGTGACCCCTGAAGGTGCGCGTCGGTGCGAACTCGCCGAGCTTGTGGCCGACCATCGACTCGGTGACGAACACCGGGACGTGCTTGCGGCCGTCGTGGACGGCGAGGGTGTGGCCGAGCATGTCGGGCGAGATGACCGACCGGCGTGACCAGGTCTTGATGACGTTCTTGGTGCCCGCTTCGTTCTGGACATCCACCTTCTTCTGAAGGTGGTCGTCGATGAAGGGGCCCTTCTTCAAGCTACGAGGCATTCCAGGCTCCTATCAGCGCTTCTTGCCAGTACGACGGCGACGAACGATGAGCTTGTCGCTGGGCTTGCCCGGGCGGCGGGTGCGGCCCTCCGGCTTGCCCCAGGGAGACACCGGGTGGCGTCCACCTGACGTGCGGCCCTCGCCACCACCGTGGGGGTGGTCGACCGGGTTCATGACGACGCCACGCACGGTCGGGCGCTTGCCCTTCCAGCGCATGCGGCCGGCCTTGCCCCAGTTGATGTTCGACTGCTCGGCGTTGCCGACCTCGCCGACGGTGGCGCGGCAGCGCACGTCGACGTTGCGGATCTCACCGGAGGGCATGCGCAGCTGCGCGTAGGGGCCGTCCTTCGCCACGAGCTGCACGCGCACCCCGGCCGAGCGGGCGATCTTCGCACCGCCACCGGGCTTGAGCTCGACGGCGTGGACGACCGTACCGGTCGGGATGTTGCGCAGCGGCAGGCTGTTGCCGGGCTTGATGTCGGCGCCGGGGCCGTTCTCGATCGGCATGCCCTGCTCCAGGCCCTTGGGGGCCAGGATGTAGCGCTTCTCGCCGTCGGCGTAGTGCAGCAGCGCGATGCGGGCGGTGCGGTTCGGGTCGTACTCGATGTGCGCGACCTTCGCCGGGATGCCGTCCTTGTCGTGCCGACGGAAGTCGATGACCCGGTAGGCGCGCTTGTGGCCGCCGCCGATGTGACGAGTGGTGATGCGGCCGTTGTTGTTGCGGCCACCGGTCTTGGTCAGCGGACGGACGAGGGACTTCTCGGGGGTGGAGCGGGTGACCTCGGCGAAGTCGGCCACGCTCGACCCGCGACGCCCAGGCGTCGTCGGCTTGTACTTGCGGATACCCATGGTGTTGTCCTCAGCCTCCTCAGGCGCCGGCGCTGCCGAAGATGTCGATCGAGCCCTCGCGGAGGGTGACGATCGCGCGCTTGGTGTCCTTGCGCTTGCCGATGCCGAACCGCGTGCGACGGGCCTTGCCCTTGCGGTTCATGGTGTGGACCGAGTCGACCTTGACGCCGAAGACCTGCTCCACGGCGATCTTGATCTCGGTCTTGTTCGAACGCGGGTCGACGATGAAGGTGTACTTGCCCTGGTCGAGCAGCCCGTAGGACTTCTCGGACACCACCGGCGAGATCAGGATGTCGCGGGGGTTCTTGCCCTGGCTCACTTCTCGTCCTCCACATCGGCCTTGGCGGCCTTCTTGGCCGGCTTCTCGGCGTCGTCGGCCTTCTCCGCCTTGGCCGGCTTCTCGGCGACCTCGGCCTCGTCGGCCTTCGCGGCCGGCTCGTCGGCCTTGGTGGCCGGCACAGCGACCTCGACACCCGTGAAGGTCTCGTAGGCGGCCTTGGTGAACAGGATGTCGTCGGCGCACAGCACGTCGTAGGTGTTGAGCTGGTCGACGGCCAGGACGTGGACGTCGGCCAGGTTCCGCACCGACTTCAGCGACACCAGGTCGGTGCGGTCGAGCACGATGAGCACGTTGCGACGGTCGGACAGACCCGCGAGCAGTGCGGCCGCGGCCTTGGCCGACGGCGCGTCGCCCGTGGCGATCGACTCGACGACGTGGATGCGGTCGTGGCGGGCCCGGTCGGAGAGGGCACCGCGCAGGGCGGCGGCCTTCATCTTCTTGGGGGTCCGCTGGGTGTAGTCCCGCGGCTGCGGGCCGTGGACGATGCCACCGCCGGCGAACTGCGGAGCGCGGGTCGAGCCCTGACGGGCGCGGCCGGTGCCCTTCTGCTTGTAGGGCTTGCGACCGCCACCGCGGACCTCAGCCCGGGTCTTCGTCGAGTGCGTGCCCTGTCGGGCGGCCGCGAGCTGGCCGACGACGACCTGGTGGATCAGCGGGATGTTGGTCTGCACGCCGAAGATCTCGGCGGGGAGCTCGACCTTGAGGGTGGTGATGGACATCGAGGTCACGCTCCCTTCGCGGCCGAGCGCACGAGAACGACCGCGCCACGGGGGCCGGGGACGGCACCCTTGACGATCAGCAGGCCCTTCTCGGCATCCACGGCGTGGACGGTGAGGTTCTGGGTGGTCTGGCGCACGCCGCCCATGCGGCCGGCCATGCGCATGCCCTTGAAGACGCGGCCGGGAGTCGAGGCCCCGCCGATCGAACCTGGCTTGCGGTGGTTGCGGTGCGAGCCGTGCGAGGACGAGACGCCCTTGAAGCCGTGTCGCTTCATGACGCCGGCGAAGCCCTTGCCCTTGGTGGTGCCGGTGACGTCGACGGTCTGGCCCACCTCGAAGGTGTCGGCGCCGAGCTCCTGCCCGAGGGTGTAGTCGGCCGCGTCGGCGGTGCGCACCTCGATGACGAAGCGGCGCGGCGTGACGCCGGCCTTGTCGAAGTGGCCGCTGAGCGGCTGGGTCACCTTGCGCGGGTCGATCGCGCCGTAGCCGAGCTGCACCGCGGCGTAGCCGTCGGTGTCGGCGTCGCGGACCTGGGTCACGACGTTCGGGCCGGCGTGGATCACGGTGACGGGCACGAGCTTGTTCGTGTCGTCCCACACCTGGGTCATGCCGAGCTTGGTGCCCAGCAGGCCCTTCTGGGTCTTGGTGGCAATGGTCATGTCGTCAGCCTCAGAGCTTGATCTCGATGTTGACGTCAGCCGGGAGGTCGAGACGCATCAACGAGTCGACGGCCTTGGGCGTCGGGTCGATGATGTCGATGAGGCGCTTGTGTGTGCGCATCTCGAAGTGCTCGCGGCTGTCCTTGTACTTGTGCGGCGACCGGATGACGCAGAACACGTTCTTCTCCGTCGGCAGCGGCACGGGGCCGACCACGGTCGCCCCGGCGCGGGTGACCGTGTCCACGATCTTTCGCGCCGAGCTGTCGATGACCTCGTGGTCATACGACTTCAAGCGGATGCGGATCTTCTGTCCCGCCATCTGACGTTCCCGTCTCTCTCTCGCCGTACATCTGTCTGTGTCTGTGTGGTGTTGCCGTGACCCCCGACCCCCGAGGTCGGGCGTGTCGCCCTCGCTCCGCGGCCCGACGCGCACGGTTTCCCCGCTTGCGTCGATCGGATCGGTTGTCCCGGATGACCCGGGGCCTGGCACTTCGCGAAACGAGCCGCCCCGCCGTCCGGCGGTTCGGTCACCTCGTCGCGGTGGGCGACGTCGACCCTTGCGGGACGCCGTCGCACGCCAAGCAACCTGATAAGTGTGCCAGACGGGTGGACCCGCGGCCAAATCGACCGATACACCCGGGCCGGATGCCGTGCGCGCACCTTTCGCTGCGTGGCGCGTCGCACGTGTCCCGTGCCTACTGCACCCGCACCGAGGCTACTTCTGCATGCTGCTCAGCACCTCGGACCGGTCGATGCGCAGGTCGCCCCCCTCCTCGACGAGGCGGTAACGGGTGCGCTCGACGAAGACCCTGCCGTCGTCGAAGTCGTAGGTGACGGTCGCGGTGACGGTGCCCGGGGGCGACCCGCTCACACCGGAGGTCTGCACCCGCTCCACGCCTCCCCAGAAGGAGCTGAAGGTGCTGCGGTCGCTCGCCGTGGAGCTCTGGTACCGCTCGGTGAGGCGCTCCCAGGCGGCGTCGAGGTCGTCCGGGAGCAGGGCGTAGTAGCCCTGGACGGCCCCCGCCAGCTGGCTCGCCGTCGGAGCGCCCGAGACCGCCGGCGGCGAGGACGACGGGGTCGGCGTCGCCGACGGCGAGGGCGAGGGCGAGGGCTGGTCGGAGGTGGGCGGGGCGCTGGAGGTGGCCGGGCCGTCGGTGGACACGGCGGGGGTGGGGCTGCTCTGCGCCGACCTCGTGGCGGGCGCGGCTCCGCCGCTGCCGTCGTCGTGCAGGGCGGGCAGCCCGAACCCCAGGGCCGCCGCCACCGCAGCCACGCCCAGCACCGCGAGGAGTGCTCGCCGGCGGGCGGGGCGCGCCGGCTGCGCGGGGGCAACGGGGCGGGCGGGTGGCGCCGATCGTGCGGGGACCTCCGGACGCATGGGGGGTGCGGCGCTCCCGGTCGGGGCCTCCGCCTCGTTCTCGCGCTCCGGCCACAGCTGGTCGAGCCCACTGGCGCCGACGACCGGCAGGGTCGCGGTCGCCCCGAGGGAGCCGTCGCCCCCGAGGGAGCCGTCGCCCCCGAGGGGGCCATCGCCCCCGCTCTCCCCGTCGGCGTCGTGACCCACCGGTGCCGCGAGGGCTCGAGCCACCTCGTCCATCGCCGGCCGGTCGCGCGGCTGCGCCGCCAGCATCCGCAGGAGCAACGGGGTGAGGGCCCCCGCCCGCTGCGGTTCATCGACCTCGCCCGAGGCCACCAGGTGCAGCAACGCCATCGCGTTCTCGCTGGTCCCGAAGGGTGGCCGGCCCTCGATCGCGGCGTAGAGCGTCGAGCCCAGCGAGAAGACGTCGGACGCCGGGCTGGCATCCGCGCCCTTGGCCACCTCCGGGGAGAGGTAGGCCGGAGTTCCGGTGACCAACCCCGTGGTGGTGAGTGAGACGTCGCCCATCGCGTGCGCGATACCGAAGTCGGTGATCTTGGTGGTGCCGTCGTGCGCGATCAGCACGTTGGCGGGCTTCACGTCGCGGTGCACGATGCCGACGCGGTGGGCAGCCGCCAGGGCCGAGGCCACCTCGGCGCCGATCCGCGCCACCTCCGGCACCGGCATCCGGCCTCGTTCGGCGAGCAGCTCGGCCAGGCTGTCGGAGGGGAAGTACTGCATGATCAGGCACGGCTGGCCGTCGTGCTCCACGACGTCGAAGACCGGCACGGCGTTGGCGTGGTGCAGCCGCGCGGTGATCCTCGCCTCGCGCATCGCCCGGTGGGACGCGATCTCCGACTCCGTCGCGTCGCGGCCCGCGCGGGTGTGCAGCCGCTTGACCGCGACGTCGCGGCCGAGCCGCTCGTCGAACGCCCTCCAGACGACCCCCATGCCGCCGGACCCGATCTGCTGGAGCAGTCGGTAGCGCCCGACGAGGACATCGTCGCTGTCGCTCATCGGTCTGCTCCTCCTGGTGGTGGGTGGTGCTGTGCGGTGGGGCGCCGAGTACGGCACGACCCGACCCGGTGTCCCCTACCCAGCACGCTCGGCCTCACTCACTGACCGCGCAGCACCCCGAAAGGCCCCCGCACCACGCAGGTGCAGAGGCCCTTCGGTGTCTTGAGCGTCCGGGGGGCGAAGCCCCCCGGAGGTTACTTGCTGATCTTGGTGACCCGGCCGGCGCCGACGGTACGGCCGCCCTCGCGGATGGCGAAGCGCAGGCCCTCCTCCATGGCGATGGGCTGGATGAGCTCGACGGCCATCTCGGTGTTGTCACCGGGCATGACCATCTCGGTGCCCTCGGGCAGGTGCACGACACCGGTGACATCCGTGGTGCGGAAGTAGAACTGCGGACGGTAGTTGTCGTAGAACGGCGTGTGGCGGCCACCCTCGTCCTTGGACAGGATGTAGACGTTGGCGTCGAAGTCGGTGTGCGGGGTGATCGACCCCGGTTTCACCACGACCTGGCCACGCTCGACGTCCTCGCGCTTGACGCCACGAAGGAGCAGGCCGACGTTCTCGCCCGCACGACCCTCGTCGAGCAGCTTGCGGAACATCTCGATGCCGGTCGCCACGGTCTTGGTCGCAGGGCCGAGGTGGATGCCGACGATCTCGACCTCCTCGTTGACCTTGAGGATGCCGCGCTCGATACGACCGGTGACGACGGTGCCACGGCCGGTGATGGTGAAGACGTCCTCGACGGGCATGAGGAACGGCTTGTCCATCTCGCGAACCGGCTCGGGGATGTAGCTGTCGACGGCGTCCATCAGCTCGAGTACGGTCGCGCCCCACTCCGGGTCGCCCTCGAGCGCCTTGAGCGCCGAGACCTTGATGACCGGGAGGTCGTCGCCGGGGAACTCGTAGACCGAGAGCAGCTCACGGACCTCCATCTCGACGAGCTCGAGGATCTCCTCGTCGTCGACCATGTCGGCCTTGTTGAGCGCCACGACGATGTAGGGGACGCCGACCTGGCGGGCCAGGAGGACGTGCTCCTTCGTCTGCGGCATCGGGCCGTCGGTGGCGGCGACCACGAGGATCGCGCCGTCCATCTGGGCCGCACCGGTGATCATGTTCTTCACGTAGTCCGCGTGACCCGGGCAGTCGACGTGGGCGTAGTGACGACCCTCGGTCTGGTACTCGATGTGCGCGATGGAGATGGTGATCCCGCGCTGCTTCTCCTCGGGCGCCTTGTCGATGTCGTCGAACGCGAACACGGGGTTCAGGTCCGGGTACTTGTCGTGCAGGACCTTGGAGATCGCAGCCGTCAGCGTCGTCTTACCGTGGTCGATGTGACCGATGGTTCCGATGTTGACGTGCGGCTTGGTCCGCTCGAACTTTGCCTTCGCCACTTGTGTCCTCCTCAGGACTCTTCAGGGTTGAACGCCGATACGACCGGGCAGGACGTGGCGTCGTCTTTGGGGGTTGGGTTGATGCTTCTGTGCTGAAGACCAGCGACCAGTCTAGCGGTCACTCGCCTCGCGTCTTCTTGATGATCTCCTCGGCCACCGACTTGGGGACCTCGGCGTAGGAGTCGAACTCCATCGAGTAGTTCGCCCGACCCTGGGTCTTGGACCGCAGGTCGCCGACGTACCCGAACATCTCCGACAGCGGGACCAGGCCGCGAACGACCTTGGCGCCGCTGATGTCCTCCATGGCCTGGATGTGGCCGCGGCGGGAGTTGATGTCGCCGATGACGTCACCCATGTAGTCCTCGGGGGTGCGCACCTCGACGGCCATCATCGGCTCGAGGAGCACGGGCTCGCACTTGCGCACGGCCTCCTTGAGGGCCATCGATCCGGCGATCTTGAACGCCATCTCCGAGGAGTCGACGTCGTGGTAGGCGCCGTCGAGAAGGGTCGCCTTGATCCCGACGAGCGGGTAGCCGGCGAGCACGCCGTACTGCATGGCGTCCTGGATGCCGTGGTCGACCGAGGGGATGTACTCGCGCGGGATGCGGCCACCGCTGACCTTGTTCGAGAACTCGTACATCTCGCCGTCGGCGGTGTCGAGCGGCTCGAGCGCGATCTGCACCTTGGCGAACTGGCCGGAGCCACCCGTCTGCTTCTTGTGGGTGTAGTCGTGCTTGTCGATCGAGCGCTTGATCGTCTCGCGGTAGGCCACCTGGGGCTTGCCCACGTTCGCCTCGACCTTGAACTCGCGCCGCATGCGGTCGACGAGGATGTCGAGGTGCAGCTCGCCCATGCCGGCGATGATCGTCTGACCGGTGTCCTCGTCGAGGTGCACCTGGAAGGTCGGGTCCTCCTCGGCCAGCTTCTGGATGGCGGTGCCGAGCTTCTCCTGGTCACCCTTGGTCTTGGGCTCGATGGCCACCTGGATGACCGGCTCGGGGAAGGTCATCGACTCGAGCACGACCGGCTTGTCGAGGTCACACAGGGTGTCACCGGTGGTCGTGTTCTTCAGGCCGATGGCGGCGTAGATGTGGCCCGCGAAGGCCTCGCCGACCGGGTTCTCCTTGTTGGCGTGCATCTGGAACAGCTTCCCGATGCGCTCCTTCTTGACCTTGGTCGCGTTGAGCACCTGGGTGCCCGCGGTGATGTGACCGGAGTAGACCCGGATGAAGGTCAGGGTGCCGAAGAACGGGTGCGAGGCGACCTTGAACGCGAGCGCGGAGAACGGCTCGGTGGTGCTGGGCGCGCGCGAGACCTTCTCGTCCTCGTTGCCCACGGCGTGGCCGACCATGGCGGGCACGTCGAGCGGCGAGGGGAGGTAGGAAAGGACCGCGTCGAGCATCGGCTGCACACCGCGGTTCTTGAACGCGGAGCCACAGAGCACCGGGTAGACCTCGGAGGAGATCGTGAGTTTGCGGATGCCCGCGACGAGCTCGTCTGCGGTGAGGTCGGTGCCGTCGAGGTACTTCTCCATGAGGGCGTCGTCGGCCTCGGCCACGCGCTCGACGAGGTGGTGGCGGTACTCCGCCGCCTTCTCGGCGAGGTCGGCCGGGATCTGCTGGACCTCGTACTTGGCACCGAGGGTGACGTCACCCTTGGCGTCGCCGGGCCAGACCAGGGCGCGCATGTGGATCAGGTCGATGACACCGACGAAGTCGTTCTCGGCACCGATCGGCAGCTGCAGCACGAGGGGCTCGGCGCCGAGGCGGTCCTTGATCGTGTCGACGGTGAAGTAGAAGTCGGCGCCGAGCTTGTCCATCTTGTTGACGAAGCAGATGCGCGGCACGTCGTACTTGTCGGCCTGGCGCCACACGGTCTCGGACTGGGGCTCCACGCCCTCCTTGCCGTCGAAGACGGCGACCGCGCCGTCGAGGACGCGCAGCGAACGCTCGACCTCGACGGTGAAGTCGACGTGACCGGGGGTGTCGATGATGTTGACCTGGTGGTCCTCCCAGAAGGAGGTCACGGCGGCCGACGTGATCGTGATGCCGCGCTCCTTCTCCTGCTCCATCCAGTCGGTGGTGGACGCGCCGTCGTGGGTCTCGCCCATCTTCCGGTTGACACCGGTGTAGAAGAGGATGCGCTCGGTGACGGTGGTCTTGCCGGCGTCGATGTGCGCCATGATGCCGATGTTGCGGACCTTCTTGAGGTCCGTCAGGACGTCCTGTGCCACGTGCGTGCTCTCGTCTCGTTCGCGGGGTGTGCGGTTCCGGGTGCGGGTCGGTCAACGCCGACCGCGGCCCCGGTATGCCGTCGCGATGGTGACGCGGACGGCATACCGGAGCGGGTGGTCACCAGCGGTAGTGCGCGAAGGCCTTGTTTGACTCGGCCATCTTGTGGGTGTCCTCGCGGCGCTTGACAGCGGCACCGAGGCCGTTGGAGGCGTCGAGGATCTCGTTCATGAGGCGTTCGGTCATCGTCTTCTCACGACGCTGGCGCGAGTAGCCGACCAGCCAGCGCAGCGACAGCGTCGTCGCGCGGTTCGGCTTGACCTCGACCGGCACCTGGTAGGTCGCGCCGCCGACGCGGCGGGACTTGACCTCGAGGGTCGGCTTGATGTTGTCGAGCGCGCGCTTGAGCGTCTGCACCGGGTCGGTGCCGGTCTTCTCGCGGCAGCCCTCGAGGGCGCCGTAGACGATGGTCTCGGCGATGGACTTCTTGCCGTCGAGCAGGATCTTGTTGACCAGCGACGTCACCAGGGGTGACTGGTAGACGGGGTCGACGAGCAGCGGCCGCTTCGGGGCGGGTCCTTTGCGAGGCATCAGCCCTTCACCTTCTTCGCGCCGTAGCGACTACGGGCCTGCTTGCGGTTCTTGACGCCCTGGGTGTCGAGGGCGCCGCGGATGATCTTGTAGCGCACACCCGGGAGGTCCTTCACCCGGCCGCCACGCACGAGCACCATCGAGTGCTCCTGGAGGTTGTGGCCGACGCCGGGGATGTACGCGGTGACCTCGATGCCACTGGTCAGGCGCACGCGGGCGACCTTGCGCAGGGCGGAGTTCGGCTTCTTGGGGGTGGTGGTGTACACACGTGTGCACACGCCGCGGCGCTGCGGAGAGCCCTTGAGGGCAGGAGTCTTGACCTTGGTGGTCTTGTCCTGCCGGCCCTTGCGCACCAGCTGGTTGATGGTAGGCAACCTGGTTCCTTTGCTTGTCTGGTCGATGCCCCGGCGACGATGCCGGCGCTCCTTGGGATGTCCGGCGCCCGACCCCACGTTCGAGAAGACGCACACCGGATGCTCCTCCCTGCACTCCCCATGACACACCTCGGATCGAGGAGTTGGGGCGCCCGGCAAGAGGTGGGCGAGGCCGTCGCTGCGTGCCTTGCGGCGAGCGGCGCGGCTCCTGGGTCTGGACCTAGCCAGACACGATGGCCCAGATTACCGGTAGGCCGGGGGGCGCTCCAAATCGGTCACCCGGCGTCGAGGTCGAACGCGGGGGCGTAGCGGAAGGGCCCGGCCAGCTCAGGTCGCCAGGACTGCAGCCGCCGCACCTGGAAGTACCGGTCCTGCCAGGGGCCGGGCGAGGCGATGCCGTGCTCGGCCGCGGTCTCGAAACCGAAGTGGGCGTACCACCCGGGGTCGCCGAGGAGGACGACCGCGGGCTCACCCCCGAGGTCGGCCGTCACCAGCACGGCGGCCATCAGGGCCGAGCCGATGCCCTGGCCCTGGTGCTCGGGGTGCACCGCGATCGGGCCCAGCGCGATGGAGGGCCCCTCCCCCATCGTGGCGCGGCTGCACACGAGGTGGCCGAGGACCTCGCCGTGCAGGTCGGCCACCAGGGTGAGCGCGTCGAGGACGTCCCCCTCGGTCCGCAGCCGGTCCAGGATACGGGTCTCGAGGGAGTGCTCGGCTCCGTCGGGGATGCCGAAGGCCAGGTCGTGCAGGGCCCGGATCGGCTCGAGGTCGTCGGGGCGCTCCCGGCGCAGCACGAGGTCGCGGTTCACCCGCTCATCCTCGCAGGGTCGCGGCGAGCACGAGGGAGTACAGCGCATAGTCCAGGGAACGGCCCTCGCGCTCGACGACGACCACCTGCTCGGTGACGTCGTCTCCGTCGTCCGCGACGGCACGCAGAGCCGCCAGCAGGGCAGGTGCGACGTGCGATGACCACACCACGAGCAGACCCCCCGGCCGCAGCGCCGCCCGCACGCCGGTCAGCCCCTGGGGGCTGTACAGCGGCGCGTTGGAGGCGTGCACCAGGAAGTCCGGCCCGTTGTCGACGTCGAGCAGCACGACGTCCCACGGACCCTCGGGAAGGGCGCGGCCGGCGAGCACGTCGAGCACGTCGGCGACGTGGAGGGAGCACCGCTCCCCCTCGAGGCCGGCCAGCTCGGGCACCACCTCGTTCCGGGCCCACTGCACGAGGGGGGCGGCGAGCTCGACCACGTCGAGGTGGCGGACCCGGGCGTCCTCGAGGACGGCTCTGGCGGTCGCGCCCAGCCCCAGGCCGCCGACGAGTACCCGTTCGGGCGCCGGGTGCCGGCACGAGGCGGTCACGGCCAGGGCGACCTCCGTGCTGGTGTCGACGGTGTCCATCGCGAAGGCTCCGTCGACGACGAGCTCGAGCACCTCCCCGCGTCGCCGGAGCGCCACCTCTCCCTGGGGGGTGTCGGCGCGGGCCACCGCGACGACCGCGGGCGGCTCCTCGCGGTCGGCCCCACCGCCGGTGCCCGTCACCCCGTCGCTGTACGGACGCCGAACGGGCGGGTGTGCACGGTGGTCACCCACCGGCACACCCGCCCGTTCGTGGCGGAACGACGGGGTCAGATGCGGTCCAGACCCAGCTCGCTGTCGTCGAGCCGGACGGCCTCACCCGAGCCGGGCCCGAAGGCGGCGTAGGTGTAGTCGTCGTAGCTCGGCATGGAGTACATCGCGGCCTTGGCCTCCTCGGTCGGCTCCACCACGATGTCGCGGTAGCGGGGCAGACCCGTGCCGGCCGGGATGAGCTTGCCGAGGATGACGTTCTCCTTCAGGCCGAGCAGGGAGTCGGACTTGCCCTCCATCGCGGCCTCGGTGAGCACCCGGGTGGTCTCCTGGAAGGAGGCCGCCGACAGCCACGACTCGGTCGCGAGCGAGGCCTTGGTGATGCCCATGAGCTCCGGACGACCCGAGGCCGGCTTTCCGCCCTCGGCCATCACCCGACGGTTCTCGTCCTCGAAGCGGCCACGCTCGGCGAGCATGCCCGGCAGCAGGTCGGCGTCGCCCGACTCGATGATCGTGATCCGGCGGAGCATCTGCCGGACGATGACCTCGATGTGCTTGTCGTGGATCGACACACCCTGCTGGCGGTAGACGTGCTGCACCTCGTCGACCAGGTGCATCTGCACCGAGCGCGGGCCGAGGATCCGGAGCACCTGCTTGGGGTCGATCGAGCCCTGGGTGAGGCGCGTGCCGACCTCCACGTGCGTGCCGTCCTGCACCAGCAGGCGGGCCCGCTTGGTCACCGGGTAGGCGTGCTCCTCGGAGCCGTCGTCCGGCGTGAGCAGGATGCGCCGCGCCTTGTCGGTCTCCTCGATGGTGATCCGGCCCGACGCCTCGGCGATCGGGGCGACACCCTTGGGGGTGCGCGCCTCGAAGAGCTCGACGACACGCGGCAGACCCTGCGTGATGTCGTCACCGGCCACACCACCGGTGTGGAAGGTACGCATCGTCAGCTGGGTGCCGGGCTCGCCGATGGACTGGGCGGCGATGATGCCGACCGCCTCACCGATGTCGACGAGCTTGCCGGTGGCCAGGGAACGGCCGTAGCACAGCGCGCAGGTGCCGACCTTGGAGTCGCAGGTGAGCACCGAGCGGATCTTCACCGCGTCGACGCCCGCCGCGAACAGCGCACCGATGACCACGTCGCCGAGGTCGATGCCGGCCGAGGCCAGCACCTCGCCGTCCTGGACGACGTCCTCGGCCAGTGTGCGGGCGTAGACCGAGGTCTCGACGTCGTCGTGCACCGTTCGGACGCCGGTGCGCTCGTCGGTCGCCGCGATCGGCATCGGCAGGCCACGGTCGGTGCCGCAGTCGTCCTCCCGGATGATGACGTCCTGCGACACGTCGACCAGACGACGGGTGAGGTAGCCCGAGTCGGCGGTGCGCAGCGCGGTGTCGGCCAGGCCCTTGCGCGAGCCGTGCGTGGAGATGAAGAACTCGAGCACCGACAGACCCTCGCGGAAGTTCGCGCGGATCGGTCGCGGGATGATGTCGCCCTTCGGGTTCGACACCAGACCACGCATACCGGCGATCTGGCGCAGCTGCATCCAGTTACCACGCGCACCCGAGGACACCATCCGGTAGATGGTGTTGGTCCGCGGGATGTTCGCCTCCATCTCCTTGGCGATCTCGTTGGTCGCCTGGGTCCAGATCTCGATGAGCTCCTGGCGACGCTCGTCGTCGGTGATCAGACCGCGCTCGTACTGGGTCTGGACCTTGGTGGCCTTCTCCTCGTAGCCCTCGAGGATCTCGAGCTTGCGCGGCGGGGTCACGACGTCGGAGATGGCGACCGTGGTGCCCGAGCGGGTCGCCCAGTGGAAGCCGTACTCCTTGAGCGCGTCGAGGCTCGCGGCGACCTGCACCTTGCTGTAGCGCTCGGCGAGGTCGTTGACGATCGTCGACAGGCGCTTCTTGTCGACCTGGTCGTTGACGAACGGGTAGTCCTCGGGCAGCGTCTCGTTGAAGAGCGCGCGACCCAGGGTCGTCTCGACCAGCAGCTCGTGTGCGAAGCCCTCGGCGTCGCGCTCGAGGCCCTCCGGCAGGTCCGACAGCGGGGTCGGCACCACGTGGGTGAGCCGGATCCGCACGAGCGAGCCGAGCTCGATCTCGCGGTTGTCGAACGCCATCCGCGCCTCGGCCGGCGTGGAGAACACGCGGCCGGCGCCCTTGGCGTCCTCCACCTCGGTGGTGAGGTGGTACAGCCCGATGATCATGTCCTGGGTGGGCATGGTCACGGGGCGGCCGTCGGCCGGCTTGAGGATGTTGTTCGAGGACAGCATGAGGATGCGGGCCTCGGCCTGCGCCTCCGCGGACAGCGGCACGTGCACGGCCATCTGGTCACCGTCGAAGTCCGCGTTGAACGCGGTGCAGACGAGCGGGTGGATCTGGATGGCCTTGCCCTCGACCAGCTGCGGCTCGAAGGCCTGGATGCCGAGACGGTGCAGCGTGGGTGCGCGGTTCAGCAGCACCGGGTGCTCGGTGATGACCTCCTCGAGCACGTCCCACACGACCGAGCGCTGACGCTCGACCATGCGCTTGGCCGACTTGATGTTCTGGGCGTGGTCGAGGTCGACGAGCCGCTTCATGACGAAGGGCTTGAACAGCTCGAGCGCCATCTGCTTGGGCAGGCCGCACTGGTGCAGCTTGAGCTGCGGGCCGACGACGATGACCGAGCGGCCGGAGTAGTCGACGCGCTTGCCGAGCAGGTTCTGGCGGAACCGGCCCTGCTTGCCCTTGAGCATGTCGGACAGCGACTTCAGCGGGCGGTTGCCGGGGCCCGTGACCGGGCGGCCACGACGGCCGTTGTCGAAGAGGCTGTCGACGGCCTCCTGCAGCATCCGCTTCTCGTTGTTGACGATGATCTCGGGCGCGCCGAGGTCGAGCAGTCGCTTGAGGCGGTTGTTGCGGTTGATGACGCGGCGGTACAGGTCGTTCAGGTCGGAGGTGGCGAAGCGGCCACCGTCGAGCTGCACCATCGGGCGCAGGTCCGGGGGGATGACCGGGACGGCGTCCAGGACCATGCCCGCGGGCTGGTTGGTGGTGGTCTGGAAGGCGCTGACGACCTTGAGACGCTTGAGTGCGCGGGTCTTGCGCTGGCCCTTGCCGGTGGCGATGATCTCGCGCAGCAGCTCGGACTCGGCGTCCAGGTCGAAGGTCTCGAGGCGCTTCTGGATCGCAGCGGCACCCATGCCGCCCTCGAAGTAGAGACCGAAACGGTCACGCATCTCGCGGTAGAGCACCTCGTCGCCCTCGAGGTCCTGGATCTTGAGGTTCCTGAAGCGGTCCCAGACCTGCGAGAGCCGCTCGACGTTGGCGTCGGCACGGCGTCGGATGGCGTTCATCTCGCGCTCGGCGGAGTCGCGCACCTTGCGCTTGGCGTCGGACTTGGCGCCCTCGGCCTCGAGCGCGGCGAGGTCCTCCTCGAGCTTCTTGGCCCGGGTGTCGACGTCGGCGTCGCGGCGGTTCTCGATCTCCTTCTTCTCGACCTGGATCTGCGCCTCGAGGGAGGGCAGGTCGGTGTGACGCTGGTCGACGTCGACGCTGGTGATCATGTAGGCCGCGAAGTAGATGACCTTCTCGAGGTCCTTGGGCGCGAGGTCGAGCAGGTAGCCCAGACGGCTCGGGACGCCCTTGAAGTACCAGATGTGGGTGACGGGGGCGGCGAGCTCGATGTGGCCCATCCGCTCACGACGCACGGCGGCACGGGTGACCTCGACGCCGCAGCGCTCGCAGATGATGCCCTTGAAGCGGACCCGCTTGTACTTGCCGCAGGCGCACTCCCAGTCCCGGGTGGGGCCGAAGATCTTCTCGCAGAAGAGTCCGTCCTTCTCGGGCTTGAGGGTGCGGTAGTTGATCGTCTCGGGCTTCTTGACCTCGCCGTGGCTCCAGGTGCGGATCTGCTCGGCAGTGGCGAGCCCGATCCGGAGCTCGTCGAAGAAGTTGACGTCGAGCACGTGGTTCCTTCTTTCGTTACTTACGTGAAGTCTTGGTCTGTCAGGGGTGGTGTCGGGCCGGTGGCGGGCCGGATGCCGTGCTGGACGGCATCCGGCCGCACACCTGTCAGACCTCTTCGACGCTGCTGGGCTCGCGCCGCGACAGGTCGATGCCGAGCTCCTCCGCTGCGCGGAAGACGTCCTCCTCGGCCTCGCGCATCTCGATCGTGGTGCCGTCGCTGGACAGCACCTCGACGTTGAGGCAGAGGCTCTGCATCTCCTTGATGAGCACCTTGAAGGACTCGGGGATGCCGGGCTCGGGGATGTTGTCACCCTTGACGATGGCCTCGTAGACCTTCACGCGGCCGTTGACGTCGTCGGACTTGATGGTGAGCAGCTCCTGCAGCGCGTAGGCCGCGCCGTAGGCCTCCAGGGCCCAGACCTCCATCTCACCGAAGCGCTGGCCACCGAACTGGGCCTTACCGCCGAGCGGCTGCTGGGTGATCATCGAGTAGGGACCCGTGCTGCGCGCGTGGATCTTGTCGTCCACGAGGTGGTGCAGCTTGAGGATGTACATGTAGCCCACCGAGACCGGCTCGGGGAACGGCTCGCCGGAGCGGCCGTCGAACAGCATGGACTTGCCGGTGCCGTCGATGAGGCGCACGCCGTCGCGGGTCTTGGTCGTGGAGTCCAGCAGGCCGATGATCTCGTCCTCCTTGACACCGTCGAACACGGGCGAGGCGACCCGCGTGCCGGCCGGGGCCGTGCGCGCGTCGTCGGGGACGAGCCGCGCCCAGTCGGGGTCGCCCTCGATCTGCCAGCCGCGGCTGGCGGCCCAGCCGAGGTGCAGCTCGAGGATCTGGCCCACGTTCATCCGACCGGGGACACCGAGCGGGTTGAGCACGACGTCGACCGGGGTTCCGTCCTCGAGGAAGGGCATGTCCTCGATCGGGAGGATCTTGGAGATGACGCCCTTGTTGCCGTGACGGCCGGCGAGCTTGTCGCCGTCGGTGATCTTGCGCTTGTTCGCCACGTAGACGCGCACCAGCTGGTTCACGCCCGGGGGCAGCTCGTCGCCCTCGTCCTTGTCGAAGACCTTGACGCCGATGACGGTGCCGGTCTCGCCGTGCGGAACCTTGAGCGAGGTGTCGCGCACCTCGCGCGCCTTCTCGCCGAAGATCGCACGCAGCAGGCGCTCCTCCGGGGTCAGCTCGGTCTCGCCCTTGGGCGTGACCTTGCCGACGAGCAGGTCGCCGTCGCGCACCTCGGCGCCGATGCGGATGATGCCGCGCTCGTCGAGGTCGGCCAGGACGTCCTCGGAGACGTTCGGGATGTCCCGGGTGATCTCCTCGGGGCCCAGCTTGGTGTCGCGGGCGTCGACCTCGTGCTCCTCGATGTGGATCGAGGACAGGACGTCGTCCTGCACCAGGCGCTGGCTGAGGATGATCGCGTCCTCGTAGTTGTGGCCCTCCCACGGCATGAACGCCACGAGCAGGTTGCGCCCGAGCGCCATCTCGCCACCGTCGGTCGCGGGGCCATCGGCGATCAGGCCGTTCACCTCGACGCGGTCACCCTCGGAGACGATGACGCGCTGGTTGTAGGAGTTGCCCTGGTTGGACCGGTTGAACTTGTTGATCCGGTAGGTGCGGCTGGTGCCGTCGTCACCGGCGACGGTGACGAGGTCGGCGGAGACCTCCGTGACGACGCCGGCCTTCTCGGCGATGACGACGTCACCGGAGTCGACCGCGGCGCGGTACTCCATGCCGGTGCCGACGAGCGGCGCCTCGGAGCGCACCAGCGGAACGGCCTGGCGCTGCATGTTCGAGCCCATCAGCGCGCGGTTGGCGTCGTCGTGCTCGAGGAACGGGATGAGCGCCGTGGCCGCGGACACCATCTGGCGTGCCGAGACGTCGATGTAGTCGACGTCGACGGCCGGGACGTACTCGACCTCGCCACCCTTGACGCGCACGAGGACGCGCTCGTGCTGGAAGTGCGTGCCGTCGTCGGTGAGCGTCGCGTTGGCCTGCGCGATGACGTGCTCGTCCTCCTCGTCGGCGGTGAGGTAGTAGACGTCGTCGGTGATGCGGCCCTTGGTGACCTTGCGGTACGGCGTCTCGATGAAGCCGAACGCATTGATCCGCCCGTAGGACGCGAGCGAGCCGATCAGGCCGATGTTCGGGCCCTCAGGGGTCTCGATCGGGCACATGCGGCCGTAGTGCGACGGGTGGACGTCACGGACCTCCATGCCGGCGCGGTCGCGCGAGAGCCCACCCGGGCCGAGCGCGGACAGGCGGCGCTTGTGGGTCAGGCCCGCAAGCGGGTTGTTCTGGTCCATGAACTGGGAGAGCTGGCTGGTGCCGAAGAACTCCTTGATGGACGCCACGACCGGGCGGATGTTGATCAGGGTCTGCGGCGTGATCGCCTCGACGTCCTGGGTCGTCATCCGCTCGCGCACGACGCGCTCCATCCGGGACAGGCCGGTACGGACCTGGTTCTGGATGAGCTCGCCGACGTTGCGCAGGCGACGGTTGCCGAAGTGGTCGATGTCGTCGGTCTCGACGCGCACGGCGACGTCCTCACCGCGGCGACGGCCCGGCAGGGTCTCCTCGCCGGCGTGCAGGGCCACGATGTACTTGATCGTGGCGACGATGTCCTCGACGGTCAGCGTCGACTGCGAGAGCTCGCCCTCGAGGCCGAGCTTCTTGTTGATCTTGTAGCGACCGACCTTGGCCAGGTCGTAGCGCTTGCCGTTGAAGTAGAGGTTGTCGAGCAGGGTCTGCGCGGCCTCCTTGGTCGGCGGCTCGCCCGGACGCAGCTTGCGGTAGATGTCGAGCAGCGCGTCGTCCTGGCCGGTGGTGTGGTCCTTCTCCAGGGTCAGGCGCATCGACTCGTAGTCGCCGAACTCCTCGAGGATCCGGTCGTTGGTCCAGCCGAGGGCCTTCAGGAGCACCGTGACCGACTGCTTGCGCTTGCGGTCGACGCGCACGCCGACCATGTCACGCTTGTCGATCTCGAACTCGAGCCAGGCACCGCGGCTCGGGATGACCTTGGTGGTGTAGATGTCCTTGTCGGACGTCTTGTCGGGAGTGCGCTCGAAGTAGACGCCCGGGCTGCGGACCAGCTGGGAGACGACGACGCGCTCGGTGCCGTTGATGATGAAGGTGCCGCGCTCGGTCATGAGCGGGAAGTCGCCCATGAACACCGTCTGGCTCTTGATCTCGCCGGTGGTGTTGTTCATGAACTCGGCGGTGACGAACAGGGGCGCGGAGTAGGTCTGGTCGCGCTCCTTGCAGTCCTCGATCGAGTACTTGATCTCTTCGAAGCGGTGGTCACGGAAGCTCAGCGACATCGACCCGCTGAAGTCCTCGATCGGGGAGATCTCCTCGAAGATCTCCTCGAGGCCCGAGCGGTCGGGGACGTCGTCGCGCCCCTCGGCCCTGGCCGCGGCGACCCGGGCCTGCCACCGCTCGTTGCCGAGGAGCCAGTCGAAGCTCTCGGTCTGGAGAGCCAGGAGGTCGGGGACCTCCATGGGCTCACGGATCTTGCCGAACGACAGACGACCGGTGATCGTCATCGCGGTGTTCATGTGCTTGGAGGTGCGCGAGGCAGCCAAGGAGGGTTCCTTCCACAGGCCTGTTCAGACTTCTGGGCTGGCCGCACCCGACCGAACAGGACCACGGAGAACTCCCGGTCGCTCTTCCTCCCGGGAGAACCGGGGGCATGGCGGCACGGCAGCTCGTCAGCGAGCAAGGGAAGGTAGGGGGCAGCGCAAAGAGTCAGCATACCCGAGAAAGACATGACCGTCCATCCCGGTCAAACCTGACGGCCCGGACGACGGCCCCCCGCCGGAGCGAGCGACGCGAACAGGATGGCGGTCCCATCTCCGCCCGTCAAGGTTCTTCCTCGGATCGGTGCGTCACAAGCGGGTCGGTGTCCGGATCCCTGGGCGGTGTCGCCGGGGTCCCAGCGGAGCCTGCAACGCGCCTGCCACGGGCACGGCACGCGCCTGCCACGGGCACGGCACGAGTTTCGGCACGAGCCCGCCACGCGCCTGCCACGGGCACGGCATGAGTTCGGCACGAGCCCGGCAGGACGCAACGGGCGGGCCCGGACCTGGTAGTCCGGACCCGCCCGTTGGCGGCGTTGGTCAGTCCCCTCGCGGGGACCGGTTCACTTGAGGGTGACGGTCGCGCCGGCGCTCTCGAGCTGGTCCTTGGCCTTGTCGGCCGCGGCCTTGTCGACCTTCTCCAGGACGGCCTTGGGGGCGCCGTCGACGAGGTCCTTGGCCTCCTTCAGGCCGAGGGAGGTCAGCGCGCGGACCTCCTTGATGACGGCGATCTTCTTCTCGCCGGCAGCCTCGAGGACGACGTCGAACTCGTCCTGCTCCTCGGGAGCGGCGACGTCGCCACCGGCGGGGGCGCCCGCGGCGGCAACCGCGACGGGAGCCGCGGCGGTGACCCCGAAGGTCTCCTCGAACTGCTTCACGAACTCGGAGAGCTCGATCAGGGTCATCTCCTTGAAGGCGTCAAGGAGCTCGTCGGTGCTGAGCTTGGCCATGATGGCGTCCTTTCTGAACTGCGGTATGCCGTGAGTGGCGTTGGTGTGGGAAGCGGACCCGGGGGTCAGCTCGCGTCGCCACCCTCGGCGACGTCGGTGGCCTCGGCCGCGGGCGCGGCGTCAGCGGGGGTCTCGTCGGCCGCAGCCTCGACGGGGGCGGCCTGGGCCGGACCCTCCGTCTCGACCTTCGCCCGCAACGCGTCGACCGCGCGAGCGGCCTGCGAGAGCGGAGCGGCGAAGAGGTAGACCGCCTTGCTGAGCGAGGCGTTCATGGCGCCGGCCAGCTTGGCGAGGAGGACCTCGCGGGACTCGAGGTCCGCGAGCTTGGTGATCTCGGCGGCGCTGAGGGCCTTGCCGTCCAGCACACCGCCCTTGATCACCAGGTGCGGGTTTGCCTTGGCGAAGTCACGCAGTCCCTTGGCCGCCTCGACCGCGTCACCCTCGATGAAGGCGATGGCGGTCGGCCCGACGAGCTGACCGTCGAACGCGGTCACCCCGGCGTCCTTGGCGGCGAGCTGGGTCAGCGTGTTCTTGACCACGGCGTAGGTCGCGTTGCCCCGCAGGGAGTTGCGCAGGTCGGTGATCTGCTTCACCGTGAGCCCGCGGTACTCCGTGAGGACGGCCGCGTTCGAGCTCTTGAACTTGTCAGCGAGCTCGGCGATGGCCGCTGCCTTGTCGGCACGAGACATGGGCGCCTCCTTCCGTCGTGTGGAGCGCCGGGCGATGGCTCCGGGAACGACAGCGAGCCCCGGCACAGGGCACGGGGCTCGTCAGGAGGTAGGTGTGGGGCGGACCCCACGGCATACCGTGAACTTCGTGGCCTGCGCTGGTCGCCCGCTCGATCGCGGAACCTTCGGTCTCGTGCGGGTGCACGCGACCACCGGCGGTCTTTGGTCAGGCGACAGCGTACGGGCCGCGGTGCGCCACGGCCAAATCGGTGCTCAGGCCGAGGGGATGGCCGGCGGCAGGCTGCTGACGTCGTCGGGCAGGTCCTTGGTCGCGCCGCGCGCCACCAGGGCCAGCACCACGAAGACCACGCCCCAGGCGATCGCGAGGATGCCGATGACGACTGCCACGGCCTTGGCCGAGTTGCCCGGGTTGGTCACGAACAGCCAGCCCAGGACGAGGTCGAGCAGGGCGCCCAGCACGAGCAGCCAGCGCGGGGCGGGAATCGTGGAGCTGAACGCCCCGACCAGCTCGAACAGGCCGCGCACGAGCAGCCAGATGCCGAGGAACCAGGTGACCGCACTCGCGGCCACGCCCGGGCGGAAGATCGCGAAGAACGCCACGACGAGGGCGATCAGCGCCATCACCCCGAAGAGCACCCGCTGCCCGGTGCCCGCACGCTTGTCGAAGACCTGGGCCGCCAGCCCGAGGCCGTCGACCAGCGCCCAGATGCCGACCAGCACCATGAGCACCACGATCGTCGCCTCCGGCCAGGCGACGAGCACGATGCCGAGCACGATGCCGAGAGCTCCGCGCAGCAGGAGCAGCTTCCACGCCGCGGTGAGCAGGTCCTTGGGCACGTCTACCTCCGGGGTGTCGACCGGGCCCCACGGCCCGTTCTCGACACAGGGTAGCGACGCACCGACGCCCCCTGTGGGACGTCGGGCCCACGGCGAGAGCCCGCCACCCCAGTCGGGGGTGGCGGGCCCTCGCATCAGTGCCGCGCGTCGGGGCTCAGGCCTCGACGGTCTCCTCGAGGAGGTTGCGGGTGCGGGTGAAGTCGAGCGGGATGCCGGGGCCCATCGTCGTGGCCAGGGTGGCCTTGGTGATGTAGCGGCCCTTGGAGGAGGCCGGCTTGAGGCGGAGCACCTCGTCGAGCGCGGTGGCGTAGTTCTCGACCAGGTTCTTCTCGTCGAAGGAGACCTTGCCGATGATGAAGTGCAGGTTGCCGTGCTTGTCGACGCGGAACTCGATCTTGCCGCCCTTGATGTCGGTGACCGCCTTGGCGGTGTCCATGGTGACGGTGCCGGTCTTCGGGTTCGGCATCAGGCCACGGGGGCCCAGCACCTTGCCGAGCCGGCCGACCTTGCCCATGAGGTCGGGGGTGGCGACGACGGCGTCGAAGTCGAGCCAGCCGCCGGCGACCTTCTCGAGCAGGTCGTCGGAGCCGACGAAGTCGGCGCCGGCGGCCTTGGCGGCCGCGGCCTTGTCGCCGTTGGCGAAGACCAGGACGCGGGCGGTCTTGCCCGTGCCGTGGGGGAGGTTGACGGTGCCGCGCACCATCTGGTCGGCCTTGCGTGGGTCGACGCCGAGGCGGAAGGCGATCTCGACGGTCTCGTCGTACTTCGCCGACGCCGTGGACTTCGCGAGACGGATGGCGTCGAGGGGCGCGTAGGCCTTCTCGGCGTCGATCTTGTCGGCGGCGGAACGGTAGGACTTGCTGCGCTTCATGTGCTGCTCCTGTGTCGGAGGTGGAGTCGTGGTCGTCGGGCCAGCGCTGGCCCTGCCACTGGTGGGGCACCGAGCCGGCGCCCCACCCGGCATCCGGGGATGCCGTGGGGGTACCGGGCTCAGAGCTCGGTGTCGATGCCCATCTGACGAGCGGTGCCGGCGATGATCTTCATCGCGGCGTCGATGTCGTTGGCGTTGAGGTCGGGCATCTTGGTCTCGGCGATCTCGCGGACCTGGTCCTTGGTGAGCTTGCCGGCCTTGGTCTTGTGCGGCTCGCCGGAACCCTTCTGGACACCCGCGGCCTTCTTGATCAGCTCCGACGCCGGGGGCGTCTTGGTGATGAAGGTGAACGAGCGGTCTTCGTAGACCGTGATGACGACCGGGATGATGCTGCCGCGCTGGTGCTCGGTCGCGGCGTTGTACGCCTTGACGAACTCCATGATGTTCACGCCCTTCTGGCCGAGGGCGGGGCCGACGGGGGGCGCCGGCGTTGCGGCACCGGCCTGGATCTGCAGGTTGATGAACCCGGAGACCTTCTTGCTCTTGGGGGGCATGTCTGTCCTTCAGTGGTGGAGGTGGGCCGACGCCGTGGGCGATGACCCCTTTGCAGTGGCGAGGGAAGTCCCCTCGCGGTCCGTGCTGTTCAGTTGTCGGTCAGTGGTTCGGGCTTTCGGGGGTGTCCGGGGTGGGGTCCCGGGGTCTTCGGTGGGTTCTTCGGGGGGTTCCGGGGGCGGAGCCCCCGGAGGGTCAGAGCTTGGTCACCTGGCTGAAGGAGAGCTCGACCGGCGTCTCCCGGCCGAAGATGGAGACGAGCACCTTGAGCTTCTGGGTGTCGGGGTTGATCTCGGAGATCGTCGCGGGGAGAGTCTCGAACGGGCCGTCCATGACGGTGACCGACTCGCCGACCTCGAACTCGACGACGGCGACCTCGCGCTGGGAGCCACCCGCGGCGGCCTGGCCCCCGGCGGCGGTGGCGGCGGAGCTCTCGAGGTCGGCCGGCTTGATCATGCCGTAGACCTCGTCGAGGGTGAGCGGCACCGGCTGGTGGGCGTTGCCGACGAACCCGGTGACCCCGGGGGTGTGGCGCACGGCGCCCCACGACTCGTCGGTGAGGTCCATGCGCACCAGCACGTAACCGGGCATCCGGACCCGGCGGACCAGCTTGCGCTGACCGCTCTTGATCTCGGTGACCTCCTCCATCGGGACCTCGATCTCGAAGATGTACTCCTCCATGTTCAAGGAGGTGATCCGGGTCTCGAGGTTGGCCTTGACCCGGTTCTCGTAGCCGGCGTAGGAGTGCACGACGTACCAGTCGCCGAACTTGCTCGCGAGGTCGTCCTTGAACGCCTTGACCGGGTCGACGGCCTCGAGCAGGTCGCCGTCCTCGTCGGTCGGCAGCGCCGGCTCCGCGTCGGCGTCGTCGGTGACCTCGGCGTCGTCGGTGACATCGGCGTCGTCGCTTACCTCGGCGTCGTCGGTGGCGGACGCCTCGGTGACGTCAGCGGCATCCTCGACCTCGACCTGGACCTCGGCCGCGGCGGCCGCGTCGGCGTCGTCCTCATCGGCGGCCTCGACGTCGAGGACCTCGGCGAGGTCAGCCTCGGGCGACCCCTCGGTCGGGCTCTCGGGGAGCACCTCAGGGGCGTCGTCGGACGCCACGTCGGGGTTGTCGGTCCTCTGGTCGGACACGGGTGACCTCTTCCTTGTTCTCGGGATGCCGGGTGGTGCGGTCGTGACTGCGCGCGACGACGCGACGTCAGTCGCCGAACACCAGCGCGACGAGCTTGCTGAAGCCGAAGTCGAACGCGGCCACCAGCGCCATCATGAACGAGACGAACACGATGACGACGAGCGTGTAGTTCCACAGCTCCGAGCGCGTGGGCCGCACGACCTTGCGCAGCTCGTCGAGGATCTGGCTCACGAACAGGGCCAACGCTCGGTACCACCGGGAGATGGGGTTGCCGCCCCGCTCCTTGCCCTTGGCGGGCTTGGAGGGAGTCCTGGTCTGACCCACGTCAGTCACGGTGCCTCTTCACGTCGAGCTGTCTGTCGGTTGCCTCTGGCGCGGCACGACCGCGAAGGCAACCGGAACGGCTGCAGTCGTGGACGAACCACACGTGCGACGCAGGGCAGGAGGGACTCGAACCCCCAACCGCCGGTTTTGGAGACCGGTGCTCTACCAATTGAGCCACTGCCCTACGGAGCGCCCGGTCGGGTGGGTGCTCCGCGCGGCGCGAGCACGTCTCCACCGGGCATGCCGAAGGGTGGGTGATCACACCGAACGGCAAGCATACGGGAGCCCCGTCCCGGGCGCGAACTCGCCCGACCCGCCCCGCTTCCCTCTGCCACGATGAGCACGTGAGCACCCACAGCCCCTCAGCAGCCGACCGCACCCCCATCTCCGAGCGCTCCCCCGGGGCGCTGGAGAGCTACCTCGAGGAACAGCGCGCGGCCTATGCGACGCTGCAGAAGCGGGGCCTGAAGCTCGACCTGACCCGGGGCAAGCCGAGCACCGCGCAGCTCGACCTGTCCGACGCGCTGCTCGCGCTGCCCGAAGGGGTCAAGGACGCCGACGGGGTCGACGTGCGCAACTACGGCGGGCTGGCCGGGCTGCGCGGGCTGCGCGAGCTCTTCGCCGAGCTGCTCTGGGTCGACCCCGAGCAGCTCGTGGCCGGGGGTGCCTCGAGCCTGACGATGATGCACGACGTGCTCGTGCAGCACCTGCTGCACGGCGGGGTCGACTCGCCGCGGCCGTGGAAGGACGAGGAGAAGGTCACCTTCGTCTGCCCCGTGCCGGGCTACGACCGGCACTTCACCATGCTCGCGTCCTACGGCATCGAGATGGTGACGGTGCCGATGCTCGACGACGGTCCCGACGTCGCGGCGGTCGAGGCCCTGGTCAAGGACGACCCGTCGGTCAAGGGAATGTGGATCGTGCCGACCTACGCCAACCCGGCCGGCTCGGTCGTCACCCAGGAGGTGGCCAGCCGACTGGCCTCGATGCCCACCGCGGCGCCGGACTTCCGGATCTTCTGGGACAACGCCTACGCCTTCCACCACCTCACCGAGGTGGAGGCCAAGTCGGCCGACATCCTGTCGTTGTCCTCGGCGGCCGGGCACCCGCACCGGCCGGTCATGTTCGCCTCGACGAGCAAGATCACCTACGCCGGGGCCGGGGTCGCGTTCCTCGCCGGGTCGCGCGAGACCGTCGCCTGGTACCTCGGCCACCAGCAGTTCGCCTCGATCGGCCCGGACAAGGTCAACCAGCTGCGGCACCTGCAGCTGTTCGGGTCGGCGCAGGGGGTGCGCGAGCACATGACGCGCCACCGCGAGATCCTCGCGCCGAAGTTCGCGGCCGTCGACGCCGCGCTGACGGCCGAGCTCGCCGAGCTGGGCGTGGCCGAGTGGACCCGCCCGGCCGGCGGCTACTTCGTCAGCCTCGACGTGCTCGACGGCTGCGCGTCCCGGGTGGTGGCGCTGGCCAAGGAGGCCGGCATCGCGCTGACCCCGGCCGGGGCGTCCTTCCCCCACGGCCGTGACCCGCGCGACCGCAACATCCGGCTCGCGCCGTCGTTCCCGGAGCTGGGCGAGGTCGAGACCGCGATGGCCGGCGTCGCGACGTGCGTCGCCCTCGCCACGGCGGAGTCGCTCACCGACATAGGCTGATGCCATGTCCGAACAGCAGGAGAACACCGCCAACGACCTCGGCGACTACAGCCTCGACGACGAGGACCAGCTCCAGCCCGAGGACACCCTCGTGCAGGAGGACGTCGACGACGTGCTCGACCGCGGGTACTCCCCGGCCGACCACGCGAGCGGCTCGCTCGCGCACGGCGTGACCGCCGAGGAGCAGCACCGCGACGAGACGATCGACGAGCGCCTCCACCAGGAGGTGCCCGACCCCGCGTCGGCGTACGGCGCCCCGGACAACGAGTCCGGCCTGGACGACGACGGGCGGCTCGGTGGCGACGACCCGGACAGCATCGCGGCCGAGGACGACTGGCTTGGTGACGGAGAGGTCGGCGACGTCCGGGCCGGGCGGCTCGTGGCGCCCGACGGGGGCAGCGGGACCGACGACGAGAAGGACCTCGTGGGCGACGACGTGGGGGTCGACGGGGCCGCGGCATCCGCCGAGGAGGCTGCGGTGCACGTCATCGACCTCGACGCGCAGCCCCAGGACGAGGACTCCTACGCCGGGTGAATGACGCGGCCGCTGCGCCCCAGCGGTCCGTGACGGATCTGCCCAAGGCCCACCTCCACCTGCACTTCACCGGCTCCATGCGGGTCGGGACGGTCCGCGACCTGGCGGAGCAGCACGGCATCCGGCTGCCCGCGTCCCTGACCAGCGAGTGGCCGCCGCGGTTCCACACCGCCGACCAGCGCGGGTGGTTCCGCTTCCAGCGGCTCTACGACGCCGCGCGGGCGTGCGTGCGCGGCGAGGCGGACATGCGTCGGATCGTGCGTGAGGCGGCGCTGGACGACGGGTCGGAGGGCTCGCGCTGGCTGGAGATCCAGGTCGACCCGACGTCGTACGCGCCGTTCGTGGGTGGCATCACGCCGGCCCTGGAGATCGTGCTCGACGAGGCGCGCGCAGTGTCCTCGCAGGCGGGGGCGGCGCAGGTGGGGGTGGTCGTGGCGGCTAGCCGGATGCGGCATCCGCTCGAGGCGCGCACCCTGGCGCGGTTGGCGGCACGGCACGCCGGGTCAGGGGCGGGGGCGGTGGTCGGGTTCGGCCTGTCGAACGACGAGCGGCGTGGGGTGACCGAGGAGTTCGCCGCCGCGTTCGCCATCGCGCGACGGGCGGGGCTGATGCTGGTGCCCCACGCGGGAGAACTGATGGGGGCAGCAGCGGTGGCTGAGACGCTCGACGCGATCGCGCCGGAGCGCCTGGGCCACGGGGTGCGCTCGGTGGAGGACCCGCGCGTGCTCGAGCGGGTGGTGCGCGACGGGGTGGCCCTGGAGGTGTGCCCCTTGTCGAACGTCTCCCTGGGGGTGTACGACGTGGCTTCGGACGTGCCGCTGCGCACGCTGGTGGAGGCCGGGGCGCAGGTTGCGCTCGGCGCCGACGACCCGCTGATCTTCGGGTCGCGCCTGGCCGACCAGTACGCGAGCGCGCGGGTGGACCACGGGTTCTCGGACGCGGAGCTGGCGTCGTTGGCGCGGGGGTCGCTGGCGGCCAGCCGCGCGCCTTCGGACGTCAGGGCGCGCGCGGAGCGCGACATCGCTGCCTGGCTGGACGCGCCACACCGTTGAGCGTCGGGCGGGCGGGGTCTATGAGCTGGCCTCCTCGGCTTGTGCGCGCCGGCCGGGCGGGCAGGGGAGGGCGGGCGGCCGGGCAGGGGCGGGCGTGCGGCCGGCCGCGCGGGTCGATGGGCAGGCCTCCTCGGCTTGTGCGCGCCGGCCGGGCGGGCAGGGGTGGGCCTGCTGCCTGCTGCCTGCGGCCTGCGGCCTGCGGCCTGCGGACGAGTAGCCCGTGTGGGGAGGTCCGGATGCTTCACCTGGTGAACCAGCGGCGGCCGCCGTCCACAGCTGTGGCGGCGAGGGCGCACGATCCACAGAGCAAGATGGACCCTGGTGGGGATCGCGTCGAGCTCGCACCCTGGGACCCATGACCGACTTTCCCGGACTTCCGCCGAAGTACGCCAGACAGCTCGCCCGGGCACGCGCCGGGTTGACCGTCAGCGACGAAGTGGGGCTGGCACTACGCGACCACCGCAGGGCCCTGGGCCTGAACCAACGCGACTACGCCGCCTCACGTGGGCTCAGCCGCGCGATGCTCGCACGGCTGGAGGCGGGCGCCGGCCACATGAGCCTGGACACGGTGGTCTCCGCCCTCGAGGGCACCGGGTTCGTCCTGCGGGTGGCCTTCGACTCACCCACTCCGCAGACTCCCGGCGCGGCCGAGGCCGCGCTGCCCATGCCGGTGGCACCGGCGATGGCCCACGAGGAGGGTGAGGACGGGGTGCCCCCTGAGGCGTGGCTGCCCACCGACCTCGTGGCACGTGTCCGCGGCGGGGGCCGACGCTTCCCCGCCCACCGGGTCGTCACGGCCGTGACGAACCCACCGCTGTGGTGGTGGATGCACGAGTTCTTCAAAGGCCCGACGGAAGAGCCTCAGTGGTACGCGCCCGTCTGCCACCTCGACCGGCTGCGCTGCGCAGAGCAGTCAGACGGCCCGTCAACAGGCGCAGCCTGAGGCACCGACGCCGCGGCCGGGCCAGCAACCGCCAGACCAACCCCCAACTGGCGCCGGACTGTCCACCAGACGAAGCAACCCCCTATGTGGTGCCGGACTGTCCACCAGGTGAAGCATCCGGACGTCCGGGCGGCACTACCTGCGCGGAGCTGACCCGCCGCCCGACGCACAGGCCCCCCCGCGGTGCCGCCGGGCGGCCGCGCCTGCGCAGTGGGTCAGAGCGGGTGCCCGCGGTGCCGCCGGGCGGCCGCGCCTGCGCAGTGGGTCAGAGCGGGTGCCCGCGGTGCCGCCGGGCGGCGGCGCCCGCGCAGTGGGTCAGAGCGGGTGCCCGCGGTGCCGCCGGGCGGCGGCGCCCGCGCAGTGGGTCAGAGCGGGTGCCCGCGGTGCCGCCGGGCGGCGGCGCCCGCGCAGCGGGTCAGAGCGGGTCGCCGACCAGCACCGGCTCGTTCACCAAGGTCACCCCGAACGCGTCGCGCACGCCGTCGCGAACCGTGCGCGCGAGGGCCGTGATCTCCGACGCCGTCGCCGTACCGCGGTTGGTCACCGCCAGCGTGTGCTTGGTCGACAGCGCCGCTGGGCCCGGCATCCCGAAGCCCTTGGCGAACCCGGCCCGCTCGATCAGCCACGCCGCGCTGGTCTTGACGTTGCCGTCGGCATCGGCGAAGCGGGGTGGGGCCGGCGCGTCCTCGCCCAGCCGTGCCGCGACGCGCGCCTCCACGGCGGCGAAGTCGGCCGCCGACAGGATCGGGTTGGTGAAGAAGGACCCACAGCTCCAGGTGTCGTGGTCCGCGGCGTCGAGCACCATCCCCCGCCGTCGCCGCTGGGCCAGCACCGCCTCCCGCGCCTGCGCCAGGGGCACCCGCTCCCCCACCTCGACCCCGAGCTGCGCGGCGAGGTCGGCGTAGCGCACCGGCTGCGACATCGTGCCCGGGTGAAGCTGGAACATGACGTCGATGACGACGAACCGGTCGGTCCCCTTGAACACCGAGTGCCGGTAGGTGAACCGGCAGTCGAGCGAGGTCATCGTCACAACCCGTTCCTCGCGCCGGTCCCACACACGCACCCGCGCGATGGTCTGGGCCACGTCCTGGCCGTAGGCCCCGACGTTCTGCACCGGGGTGGCCCCGGTCGACCCCGGGATGCCGGCCAGCGCCTCCACGCCCGACCACCCCTGGTCCACGGCCAGCGCCACGAAGCCGTCCCAGTCCTCCCCCGCCGCGACGGTGATGTTGGCACCCCCGCACTGGTCCTGCGAGTCGACCACCACCCCCCGCGTCGCCACCTTGACCACGGTCCCGGCGAACCCGGCATCCGGCACGACGAGGTTAGACCCGCCGCCGAGCACGAGCAACGACTCGTCGGCGTCGTCGACCTCCCGCACCGCGTCGACCAGCTCGTCGGGGGTCTCGACGAGCACCATCCGCGCGGCCGGTCCGCCGACCCGCATCGTCGTGTGCGCAGCGATCGGCTCGTCCAGCAGCTCCTGCATCAGTCGAGCCGCACGACCGCGATGCAGCGGCCGAGCACCTTCTCACCCTGGCAGGTCGTGGCGACGTCGACGGTGACCCGGCCGGTCTCGGCGTCGACCGCCTTGACCACGCCCTGCACCACGAGCTCGTTGCCCGCGAGGGGTACCACGACGGGCTTGGTGAACCGGGTGCCGAACTCGACGACGCGGCCGGCATCCCCGGCCCAGTCGGTGACGACGCTGGCCGAGGCACCCATCGTCCACATGCCGTGGGCGATGACGTCGGGCAGGCCCACCGAGCGGGCGAACGCCTCGTCCTGGTGGATCGGGTTCTGGTCCCCGGAGGCGTCGGCGTAGGCGACGAGGGCGTCGCGGTCGACCCGGACGGTGACCGGGCCGACGACGTCGCCGACCGCAACCGTCGAGAGCGCGCGGGAAGCCATGCTCACTCCTCCCCGCCGCGGACGACGATCGTGGACGTCGACGTGGTCAGGGCCTCGCCGGTGGTCGTCGTCAGCTCGGTGCGGGTGGTCACCATCGCGTGCCCGCCCGCGGACCGCACCGCGTCGACCGTCGTGGTGCCGAGCACCTCGTCACCTGCGGTGATCGGGCGGTGGTGCACGAACCGCTGCACGCCGTGCACCACGCGGCTGAAGTCGATGCCGGCCTCCGGGTCGGCGACGTAGGCGCGGTCGGCCGCCTGCGAGAAGCGCACCGCCATCGTCGGCGGGGCGATGACGTCGGCATACCCGGCCGCGCGGGCCGCCTGCGCATCGGTGTGGACGGGGTCGGCCGAGCCGACGGCGGCGGCGAACGCCGCGATGAGTGCGGCGTCGACGAGATGGGGACCATCGGGCGGGTACGTCCGCCCCACGTAGTCAGGGTTCACGACCATGGCGCCCACTCTAGGAGACCCACGGGACAGCGCGAGGCCGCCGGCACCGGTCGGTGCGGCGGCCTGTCGTGGCTGACGAGGAGAAGGTCAGCGGGTCTCGCGGTGCGCGGTGTGCTTCTTGCAGCGCGGGCAGAACTTGGCCAGCTCGAGCCGGTCGGGGTCGTTGCGGCGGTTCTTCTTGGTGATGTAGTTGCGCTCCTTGCACTCCGTGCACGCCAGGGTGATCTTGGGGCGGACGTCGGTGGCCTTGGCCATGGGGGCAACCTGCTCTCAGAAAGTGACTCGATCAAAGGGGTGTCGGGCCAGCACACGAGGGCTCGCGCAACACCAGCACAACAGAATACGCAACCACGGGCATTCCCCGAAATCGCGACCTCGGTAGCGGGAGCGGGGCTCGATCCCGCGACCTCACGATTATGAGTCGTGCGCTCTAACCAGCTGAGCTACCCCGCCAAGGGGGTTCGACCGGACCAGCCTCTCGACCGGCCCCGGCGGACCAGAGCCCCCTGTCGGAATCGAACCGACGACCTTTTCCTTACCATGGAAACGCTCTACCGACTGAGCTAAGGGGGCGTGCGCCGGCAGCAGGAACCGCCCCGGGCGCGACCGAGACATTACACGCTCAGGATCGGTCCAGCGAAATCCGTCGGCAGCACCTGCGGTCACCGCATCGCGACGGCGACGACGGCCGCCACGACCGCCGAAACGACGTGGTAGCAGCCCGTGACGAGCCCGTACAGGAGCGGTCGGGCCGTACGCGGTGTCAGGGCGTTCGTGAACGACACGGTGAGCCCGACACCCACACCCACGACCGCCCCCAGCACCAGGGCGTCGCCTGGCGCGGCGACGTCAGCCGCGACCACGAGGACCGCGAGGGCATAGGCCGCCCCGGCTGCGCCGACGAGCGGCACGGCGTAGTAGGTGAGACCGAACCGCTCCCCCGGTCGGCGGCTCACACCGACCCCCCGGTCCCAGGCGCGACCGAACATCGGGGTGAACCACAGGGCACCCAGCACGTAGATGCCCACGGTGGCGCCGAGCACACCGAGCCAGACGGAGGGGGTCAGGTACAGCGCGGAGGTCATGACGTCACGATGACTCGCCCCGAAGGCCTCGTCTTGGACAAAGCCGACGGCTAGCGTGCTCGCGATGGACCCACGCCCACCCCGCACCCGCCCGATCACCGCCACGGAGCGGTCCGGGGTCGTCGCTCCGGGCAACCTCGAGCGGTACGCGGCCCGTTGGATCACCCCCGCACCCGGGCTCGAGGCCGTCGTCGACCAGTACTGGAGCGTGCGGTGGGCGCTGCCCGCCGGCGAGCGGATCAGCCAGCGGATCCTCACCCTCCCTGCCATCACGCTGTCGATCGAAGCAGGCGACGTGCCGGCCCGCCTCGTGGTCACCGGGGTGCACCGTGGCGCCTGGCGACGCGACATCCAGGGCGCAGGACACGTCTTCGCCCTGCGCCTGCGCCCCGCCGGCCTGGCCGTCGTGTCGGACCTCGCACCGGGGGACGTCGCCGACGCCACGCTGCCCGTCAGCCGCGAGCTCGACGCCCGGTTGCACGACCTGCTCGATGCCGTCGCGGAACAGCCAGACGACGCCTCCCGAGCCCGCGTCGCGGACACCCGGCTCGCCGCCCTGCTGCGGTCACGCCCGGTGCGTCGCGGCGGACTGCTCGCCAACGCCGCGATCGACGAGCTAACGGCGTCCGTGCACCCGCGTACCGGGCCGGCGCTCGCGGCGCGGCTGGGCTGCAGCGAGCGCACCCTGCAGCGGGCGCTGCACGACACCTTGGGCGAAGGGCCGAAGTGGGTCGCCCGCTGGGTCCGCCTGCAGGAGGCGACCCGGCTGCTCTCCCGGCAGCCGGCACCCCCGCTGGCCGAGGTCGCGCACGCGTTGGGCTACGCGGACCAGGCGCACCTGACCAACGACTTCCGCGACGCCGTCGACCTCACCCCCGGCGCCTACCTCACCTCCCTGCGCCGGCTCGGCTGAGCGCTACCGGTCGAGGGAGTCACGGGCCTCGACGAGCGCGGGCCCGTACCAGGTGAGCAGCCGGCCCGAGACGAGCCGGGTCGGCAGGCGCGCGAACGCCTCCGGCCCGTCACCCGCAGTGAACACGTACGGCTCGTCAGGGAGCAGCACCAGGTCGGCCACCTCGGGGTCGTCGAGCGCCTCGAGATCGACCGCCGGGTAGCGGCCCGCCACCCCCGCCGTCGCCACCTCGAACCCGGCCCGGGCCGGCAGGTCGGAGGAAAAGGTCGGTCGGCCCACGACCATCCACGGGTCGCGCCAGATCGGCACGACCACACGGGCCGACGACGGCGGCACCGGCCCGCACCAGGCCTGCTCGGCCGCGGCAAGCCACGCGGGGTCCTCCTCCACGGCGAGCACGTCCCGAAGGAGACGCCGCATCGACGTGACGGCCGCCGGCACCGTCTCGATGTCGGTGACCCAGACCGGGATGCCGCGCGCACGCATCCGGCGCACGTCGAGCTCGCGGTTCTCCTCCCTGTTCGCGACGACGAGGTCCGGGCGAAGGGCCGCAACCGCGGCGAGGTCGGGGTTCTTGGTGCCGCGCACCCGGGCGACACCGCGGGCGGACAGGTCGGCGGGGTGGGTGCACCAGTCGGTCGCCCCGACGAGCCGCTCCGGGCAGGTCGCGGCCAGCGCCTCGGTGAGCGAAGGCACCAGCGACACCACCCGGGCGATGACGCCCGGCAGCGTGACGAGGTGCCCGAGGTCGTCGGGGAGGGTGCGCGGCATCCGGCCGTGAAGGGTCAGCGCGGGGCCATCCGCAGTGCGCCGTCCATGCGGATCGTCTCGCCGTTGAGGTAGTCGTGGTCGACGATCGCCAGCGCGAGCTTGGCGTACTCCTGCGGGCGGGCGAGCCGCTGCGGGAACGGCACCCCCGCCGCCAGACCGGCGCGGATCTCGTCCGACACGGTCGCCAGCATCGGCGTCTCGACGATGCCTGGAGCGATGGTCACGACCCGGATGCCGTACTGCGCCAGGTCGCGCGCGGCCGGCAGGGTGAGCCCGACGATGCCGCCCTTCGACGAGCTGTAGGCCGCCTGGCCCACCTGGCCGTCGAAGGCGGCGATGCTCGCGGTGTTGATGACGACGCCGCGCTGGCCGTCGGCGTCGGGTTCGGTCGCCGCGATCGCCTCGGCCGCGACCGCCATGACGGTGAACGAGCCGACCAGGTTGATCTCGACGACCTTGCGAAACAGTGCGAGGTCGTGGACACCCTTGCGGCCCAGGATGCGGGTCGACGGGCCGATGCCGGCGCAGCTCACCACCGTGCGCAGCGGCCGCGCGGGGTCGTCGGCCGCGCGGGTGACGGCGGCACGGACCTGGTCCTCGGAGGTCACGTCGGTGGGCACGTACCTCACCCCCTCGACGGCGGGGCCGGACGCGCAGGCGTCGGGCAGGTCGAGGGCGAGGACGCGGGCGCCCTGGGCGGCGAGGGCGGCCGCGGTGGCGGCACCGAGCCCGGAGGCTCCTCCGGTGACGATGGCGGTGGTGTAGGCGAGCTGCATGGCTGCCATCCTGCCACCGCTCACGACCGCCCGGGTGTCGGCGGTGAGCCGTACGGTGGGGGTCATGGAGCTGCGCATCGGAGGGCACGTCGACCAGGCCGACCCGGTGGCGGAGGCTGCCGCCCGGGGGGCGACGCTGAGCCAGTTCTTCCTCGGCGACCCGCAGAGCTACCAGGGCCCGGTGGTGCAGTTCGCGGGGGGTGCCGCCGCCCTGAAGGCCGCGGCCGAGGGCGCGGGCGTCGACCTCTACGTGCACGCGCCCTACCCGATCAACGTTGCATCCACGAACAACCGCATCCGCATCCCCGGCCGCAAGCTGCTGCAGCAGCACCTGCACGCCGCCGCGCAGATCGGCGCGAAGGGGGTCATCGTGCACGGGGGGCACCTCGGCAAGGACGAGGACTCCACCGTGGGCTTCGACAACTGGCGCAAGTGCGTCGACGGGCTCGAGATGCCGGTACCCCTGCTGGTCGAGAACACCGCCGGCGGTGACAACGCCATGGCGCGACGGCTCGAGGCCATCGAACGGCTGTGGGAGGCGATCGGCCGGGCCGAGGGCGGCGACACCGTCGGCTTCTGCCTCGACACCTGTCACGCGCACGCCGGCGGCAACGACCTCGGCAGCGTCGTCGAGAAGGTGCGAGCGGTCACCGGGCGGGTCGACCTGGTGCACTGCAACGACAGCCGCGACGAGTTCGACACCGGCGCCGACCGGCACACCAACCTCGGTTCCGGCCACATCGACGGCGCCGACCTCGCCGACGTCGTGCGCGCGGCCGCAGCGCCGGTGGTCGTCGAGACACCTGGCGGTGTCTCGGGTCAGTCGGCCGACATCGCCTGGCTGCGCGAGCGGCTCGACGCGTAGGCAGGCCCCCCGGCGGGGTCAGTGGCCCGAGCCGGTCACGACCTTGGCGCGCTCGCTCTCGTGCGCACCGCCCTTGCGAGAGAGGGTGGCGCAGGCCTCCTCGATGTCGCGCGCGAGGGTGTCGACGTGCTCGCGGCTCATCGTCTCCTTGACGAGCGCGCGCATGATCGTCACGTTCTGGGCGTCGGGCGGAAGGGTGTAGGCGGGCACCATCCAGCCGCGCTCGGCGGACAGCTGCCAGGCGATGTCGAACTCGTTGTAGACCTCCTCGCCGGCCAGCCGGAACGCGACGAGCGGCAGCTGTTCCTCCTCGCGGCCGATGATCTCGAAGCGGCCCATCGCCTCCAGCTTGTCGGCCAGCACGCGAGCCTTCTCCTGCATGTTGCGCATGATGTACGTGTAGCCGGCCCGCCCGTACCGCACGAGGTTGTAGTACTGCGCGAGCACCATCGACGAGCCGGTGGAGAAGTTCAGGGTGAAGGTGGCGTCGGTCTTGCCGAGGTAGTTCTCCTCGAAGACCAGGTCGGGCGCGAGGTCGGACTTCTCCCGGAAGATGAGCCAGCCGATGCCGGGGTAGACCAGCCCGAACTTGTGGCCGGAGACGTTGATCGAGCGCACCTGCTCGAGTCGGAAGTCCCACGGCGAGTCCGGGTGGAGGAACGGCCAGACGAAGCCGCCGCTGGCGCCGTCGACGTGCAGCGGCACGTCGTAGCCCTGCTCCTTCTTCAGCCGCACGAGAAGGTCGTTGATGCCGACGATGTCGTCCTTGTGGCCGGTGAACGTGGTGCCCAGTACGGCGGCCACGCCGATGGTGTTCTCGTCGATGTGCGGGGCGACGTCGTCGGGGCCGATCGTGTACGTGCCCGGGCTGAGCGGCACGATGCGGGCCTCGACGTCGAAGTAGCGGCAGAACTTCTCCCACACCACGTGCACGTCGCCGCCGAACACGAGGTTGGGGCTGGTGGTCGGCCGGCCCGCCGCCTGCTGCCGCGTGCGCCAGTTCCACTTCAGCGACAGCGCGCCGAGCATGATCGCCTCGGACGAGCCCTGGGTGCGAGCGCCGGTCGTCTCTCCCGGCGCGTGGAAGAGGTCGGCGAGCATCCGGATGCAGCGCTGCTCGATCTCCGCCGTCCGTGGGTACTCGGCGTGGTCGATGAAGTTGCGGTGCAGGTTCTCGGCGATGATCCGCTGCGCCTCCGGCTCCATCCACGTCGTGACGAAGGTGGCGAGGTTGCGCGCTGGGTCGCCCTCGAGGGCGAGGTCCTCCGCCACGAGGCGCATGGCGTCGACCGGGCTCATCCCCGTGTCGGGGAAGGCCGTGCTCGGCACCTCCTGGGTGGCGAAGCGGTTGCCGAAGAGGGCGGCGTCGGCGTCGGACGGGAGGTAGCTGGGCATCGATTCTCCTTGGGGCAGGTTCAATGGCTACAGGTGTGGGGATTCGGGGGTGCTCGGGGACAGCAGGGAGCGCCGCCACGCCATGGAACATCAGGGCCGCGCCCGCCAGGAAGCTCAGTGCGCCGAGCAGGGTGCCGGCCACCGTGACGCGGGTGTTCAGGACCTCGTCGGTCGCCGGCAGCACGTAGCTGGACAGGGCGGAGGCCATGAACAGCACGGACCCGAACAGGTCAGGGCGCCAGACCGACCTGTCGGCCGCGCTGGCCGTGAGGTTGGAGGCGAAGGCCGCGAAGGTGCTGATGTTGAAGAACACCGTGCCGGGGAACTGGGTGGCCGCTGCCATCCAGTTGCGGTCGTGCGGTTGCCAGCCTCGCCAGTGCGCGGGCGCCGGCAGGTGCTGGCCGATCGCGTCGACCCCCGTCGTGGCCGGGCTCTGCGCCTGCACCAGCTGGCAGAAGGAGGCCGAGGTGAAGAAGATCGACCCGACGAAGTAGGTGGTGCCGTCGAGCGGCCCGCCGACCGCGTTGACGTAGGCGGGCACCGACCCGAGCACGAAGCAGGCGGACCCGATGATGAAGAGCACGGCGATCGCGGCGTTGAGGCATGCTGGACGCACGGTCATCTGGCGGGCTCCCTGCTCGACGGGCCGGTGCCCCCACTATCGAGCGGCCCCCCGGCGCGGCGGCTCACCCCGACGGGGTGAGCCGGGTGGCGAGCCACGGCCGGACCCGGTTCAGGCAGGTGCGCCCGCGGCATCCGGCGTGGCACTGCCAGCAGCACCTCCAGCAGCCCTCCAACCGGCGCCGGCGGCACCCGGCTCGGCCGACCCAACCGGCTGGGGTGGGCCCGGGGTCCCGAGGACGGTGGTGACGACGAAGGCGACGACGACGGCCACGATCACCTCGGGGGTGACCTGGAGCCCGTCGCTGCCGAGCAACAGTGTGGCGAGCAGCACGGAGGTCAGAGGCAGCCGCAGCATGGCGCAGCACATGGCTCCGATGCCCATGCCGATCGCCGGGGCCAGGCTCATCCCGGGGAGCCCGCTGATCGCGATCCCGAGCACCGCCCCGACGAACATCGCGGGGAAGACGGGGCCCCCGCGGAAGGCACTCAGTGACAGGGCGTACGCCAGCAGCTTGCACACCCCGAGGACGAGCAGCGTCGCGACGGAGTAGTCAGCGGCGTTCGCGACGAGGTCGGGCAGGGCGTCCTGGCCCGAGAAGAGCACGTCGGTGAAGCCCTGGCCGGTGATCAGCTGGTAGGCCATCGCGGTCAGACCGATGAGCAGGCCCAGCCCGACCGTGACCGGCACCCGGTTGCGATGCACGAGCGGGCGCACCGACAGGCCGATCCAGCGGATCGCCCACCCGAGCAGGGCACCCACGATGCCGACCGGCACCGCCCACAGCAGCGTGGCCAGGGTGGGGTCGACGCCCGGGGGCACCGTGGTCAGCGCAAGCGAGAACGTGCCCAGCCCGGTCCAGGCGTCCAGTCCGAGGAAGACGAGGGCGCCGATGCCGGACGCGAGCAGACCCGGTAGGGCCACGAGGCTCAGGGTGGCACCGGCGACGCCTGCCGCCTCCATGATGAGGAACGCGCCCAGCAGGGGCGAGCCCAGCAGGGTGCTGACGGCAGCGAAGCTGCCGGCCGAGGCCATGACGGTGAGGGCCATCGGCGGGGCGTCCTTCTTGACCAGCCGGACCGTGGCCGCCGCACACCCGGAGCCGATGGCGATGAGCGGCGCCTCGGGGCCGAGCACCGCACCCAGGCTGAGCGTCGCGAGGGAGGCCAGCACGATGCCGGGCAGGTGCCGGTCGACCGGCGGGCCGCCGCCGACGGAGAAGCCCAGGGCCGGCGAGTGGCCGCCCGGGCCGGGCAGGTGGCGGATGGTCAGCGCGACGAGCAGGCCGCACAGCGCGAGCCAGGGCACCGGCCACCAGGCCGGGGCGGCACCGTCGAACAGGTCGGTGGGGAGGTCGTCGAACAGGTAGCCCTGAACGGCCCCGACGAGTGCGAGGAACCCGTAGGCCACGGCCGAGATCGAGACGCCGAGCAACGCGGCGAGCACCAGCGCCGAGAGGTAGGCCCGGGAACGGACCACGCTTGCCGGGTCGAGGGCGGCTGGCGCGGCGGGGGCGGTGGCGTCGGACACCTCGGTCTGCCTCCTCGGGGGACAACGCGCACGGGGGGACCCGACGCGGGTGCGGCCAAGATATCGACGGCCCTGCGGAGCGAACCCACCCGTCAGGGGTGAACGGCCGGGCGACGACACGGCTCCCTCGTGGCGCCCGGCCGGTGACAGGTCGGTGAAAGGTCGGCGCCAGCCCCTCCCGGCAGCCTCGCTCGCATGACCACCACCAGCACCACCTATGCCAGCGACGTCAGCGCCGCCAGCGCCGTCACGGACATCCGGGCCCTCTCCAGGGGCGACACCGACACCGTGCACCAGGTCTTCGCCCAGCTGTCGGCGCGGTCGGCCTTCCTGCGCTTCCACACCGGCCTGCCCCGCCTCAGCCCGGTGATGGCCCGCCGGCTCGCGGCCGTCGAGCCGGGTCAGCACGAGGTGCTGGTCGCCGAGCACGAGGGTCGCCCGGTCGGACTGGCGCGTTGGATCCGCGACGTGGGTGACCCCACGGCGGTCGAGGTGGCGGTGGAGGTCGCCGATGCCGTGCAGGGGCGCGGCATCGGCGGTGACCTCCTGCGGGCCGCGCTGGCGTCCGCCCGGTCGGCTGGGGCGTCGACGCTGCTCGCGCACGTGCACTCCGACAACGGCCCGGTGGTCGCCTGGTTGACGCGGCTCGGCGCCGAGCGCCCGTCGGAGCCCGACGAGCCGTTCCGCCTCCCGTTGCCCGTCACCGAGGCCGACCGGGGGTCGGCACCGTGTGGTTGCATGACTGCGTGCAGGTCCGGGTGCTCGGACCCCTCCGGGTGGGGGGCGACCGTGCCGTGCCGCTCCGGGGTGAGCGTCCACGGGAGGTCCTCGCCGTCCTCTTGTCGAGGCGCGGCCGGCCCGTTCCCGCCGAGGTCGTCCTCGACCTCGTGTGGGGCGAGGACGCCCGCCGACTGACCACGTCGACGGTGCACACCGTCGTGGCCCGGCTGCGTCGTCGGCACGGCCCCGGCCTGGTGAGCACCAGTGAAGCCGGTTACCTCGTGCCCGCCGACGTCAGCACGGATGCCGACCGCTTCGTCGCGCTGGCGGGCTCGGCCCACGACGGGACCGCTGCGGACGACGCCGAGGTGTGCAAGCAGCTCTGCCGTCAGGCGCTGGCCCTGTGGGACGGCCACACCGCGTACGAAGGGGTGCGGGCCGAGCTCGTGCTCGCCGAACGGACCCGCCTGGAGGAGCTGCGCCGCCGGGTGCGGGCCGACCTCGCGGAGTGCCTGCTGCGCCCCGACGCCACCCGCCCAGACACCGAGGAGTCGCTCGCCGTCGCCCGTGGCCTGCTCGACGACAACCCGCTCGACGAGGGCGCCGCAGCCCTCGCCATGCGCGCGGCCTACCGGCTCGGCCGGCAGGCGGAGGCGCTGGACGTGTACGAGGTGCTGCGCCGCACCCTGCGCGACGAGCTGGGCGTATCCCCCGGCCCCGCGGTCTGCGAGGTCCACGCCGACGTGCTCGCCCAGGACGCGGGGCTCGGGTCCGCGGTGGGAGCCGTTGCCACGTCATCCGGTCGCGCCGTCGAGGTGCACCCGGGCCGGCGCCTGCCGATGCCGGCATCCCCCACGGTCGGCCGCTCGACCGAGGTCGATGCGGTGCTCGCCGCACTGCGCGAGGGGCGACGCCTCGTCACCGTCACCGGTCCGGGAGGCGTGGGGAAGTCGCGCCTCCTCGTCGACGTCGGCGCGGCGCTCGAGCGGGCAGACCGCACCGCCGAGGTGGTGCACGTGGCCCTGTCCGCCCACGCCGGGCTCACCCCCGCCGAGCTGGCCACGGGCGTCGCGGTGACGACGGGGCTGCCGCTCGAGGGTGACGACGAGGTTGCGGCCCTGGTGCGTGCACTGCGCTCCGCTGACCTCACGGTCCTCGTCGACGAGGCCGAGTGGGCGCTGGAGTCGGCCGCCGAGGTTGCAGCGGCCGTGCTCGCGGGGTGCCCGGACGTCAGGCTCGTCGTCACCTCGCGCACCCCGCTGGCCGCCGTCGGCGAGCGGGTCGTCGTGCTCGAACCGCTGGCGACGGCCGACCCGGAGGGCGACCTCGAGGCCGTTCGGTCGGCACCGGCGGTACGCCTGCTCGCCGAGCGGCTCGCCGACCGCGGCGTCGCGCCCAGTGCCGACCTGGTCACGTGGAGTGACGCCGACCTCCGGGTGCTGGCTCGGGTCGCACGCCGCGTCGACGGTCTCCCCCTGGCGCTCGAACTGGTGGCCGGCTCCTGCGCCACCGTGCCCGTCGGGATGCTGCTGGACCTCGCTTCGCACCCGCTCGACCTCGCCCCCGAGGCCCGCGGCCTGCCCGATCGCCAGCACTCCCTGCGCGACACCCTGTCGTGGAGCCTGGACCGCCTCGACCCGGACGCGCGTGCGGTGCTGCGCCGGATCGCGGTGTTCGCCGGGCCCTTCACGACCACGGCTGCACGGGCCGTCGCCGGGGGCGCACCGGACGAGGTCGACCGCGCGGTTCGGGTGCTGGCTCGTGACAACCTGCTGCACGTCGAGCGCACGGCCGTGACCCTGTCGTTCCGCGTGCTGCGCACCGTGCGCGACCTGGCGCTGGAAGAGCTGGCGGCCAGCGGCGAGGAGGACCTCTGCCGGGCACGGCACCGAAGGTGGTTCGCCGGGGTGTGGCGCGACGCCCCGCTGTCCGACGCGCTGGTCGAGCACGTGGGCCGCACCCATGACGACCACGTGGAGGCGCTCGTCGCCGCGCTCGCCATCGGTGACGACCCCGCTGCGGCCGACCTCACGACCGCACTGTGCCGCCGGTGGCAGTTCCTCGAGACGATGGCGCCCGGCCTGCACTGGACGCAGGTGCTGCTCGACCGCCCAGGGGTGACCCCGCGGCAACGGGCCCGGCTGCGCGTCGCACGGGCCGGTTTTCTCCAGGCGGCTGACTGGAGCCTCACCGAGCACCAGCGGCTCGCCGCCGACCTCGGCGGGGACTTCGACTGGGGCACCCTGCTCGGCCTCGTCTCCGGCATCACCGCCTACGGCGAGGGCGACACGGTGGGCGCCCGCGCCCGGCTCGACGAGGCGGAGCGCCTGGCTCGCACCGGCGCCGCACACCTCGTGGCGGAGGTCGTCGCGACACGCGCGGCGGTCGACGCCGCGGAGGGTCGCACCGAGGCCGCGTTGGCGGCCGCACACGAGTCGTTGGCCCTGGTCGGCTCCACCTCGTCGGCGGTGCAGCTGGTGACCGTCATACCCAAGGTGGCCCTCGCCCTCCTGGAGTGCGGCCGGCCCCGCGAGGCCCTCGACCTCCTGACGGCGGCGGCGGCAGACGCGGGCACCCGGTTCGGCATGCGACCGACGAGCACGGTCGCGATGAACACCGGCTGGGCGGCCCTCGGGGTCGACGACCCCGGGACGGCCTTCGGGTGGTTCCGGCAGGCGATCGTCGGTCCGCAGGCCACGGCCGGTCCCAACGCCCTCGGCGAGGCGGCGTGCGGGGCCGGCGCCGCGATGGCTGGACTCGGCCACCCCGCTGCCGCCGCGGTGCTCGGCCTCGGGGTCTGGCTGCACACCGACGCGGGGCAGGCCCTGCCACCGGCGCTCGAGCGCCACGTACGGCGCGCCACGGACGCTGTGGGCTGCACGGACCCGCCGAGAGGGTGGACCCCCGACCTCGCCGTCGCCCGGGTGACCCAGCTCGTGCGCGGCGGATCCGGGACCTGAGGCTCAGACGTTGCGGCGGTACTGCCCGCCCACCTCGAAGAACGCCTCGGTGACCTGCTGCAGCGAACACACGCGGGCGGCATCCATGAGCACGGCGAAGACGTTCTCGCCGGACGTCGCCGAGTCTCTGAGACGCTCCAGTGCCTCCTGCCCCTGAACCCGGTGCTCCTCCTTGAACGCCGTGACCCGCGCCAGCTGGCCCTCCTTCTCGTCCTCCGACGCCCGCGCGAGCACGACCTCGCGGGGTGGCCCACCGGCGTTCGGGTTGCGGAAGGTGTTGACCCCGACGATCGGCAGCGAACCGTCGTGCTTGCGGTGCTCGTAGAGCATCGACTCGTCCTGGATCCGCCCGCGCTGGTACCCGGTCTCCATCGCTCCGAGCACCCCTCCGCGTTCGGAGATCCGGTCGAACTCGGCGAGCACCGCGGCCTCGACGAGGTCAGTGAGCTCGTCGACGACGAACGCGCCCTGCAGGGGGTTCTCGTTGACGGCCAGGCCCCACTCCTTGGTGATGATCATCTGGATCGCGAGCGCCCGGCGCACCGACTCCTCCGACGGGGTCGTCACGGCCTCGTCGTAGGCGTTGGTGTGCAGGCTGTTCGCGTTGTCGTAGATCGCGACGAGCGCCTGCAGCGTGGTGCGGATGTCGTTGAAGTCCATCTCCTGCGCGTGCAGGCTGCGACCCGAGGTCTGCACGTGGTACTTCAGCATCTGGCTGCGCTCGTTGGCGCCGTACTTCTCCCGCATCGCGATGGCCCAGACCCGCCGGGCGACCCGCCCGATGACGGTGTACTCGGGGTCCATGCCGTTGGAGAAGAAGAACGACAGGTTCGGCGCGAAGTCGTCGATGTCCATGCCCCGCGCGAGGTAGGCCTCGACGTAGGTGAAGCCGTTGGCAAGGGTGAACGCGAGCTGGCTGATGGGGTTCGCCCCGGCCTCGGCGATGTGGTAGCCGCTGATCGACACCGAGTAGAAGTTGCGCACCTGCTGCGCGATGAACCACTCCTGGACATCGGCCATCATCCGCAGCGAGAACTCGGTGGAGAACAGGCAGGTGTTCTGGCCCTGGTCCTCCTTGAGGATGTCGGCCTGCACCGTGCCGCGCACCGTCGCCAAGGCCCTGGCCCGGATGCCGTGCGCCTCCTGCTCGCTCGGCTCGCGTCCCTGCTCGGCCACCCACGCCTCGACCTCGCGGTCCATGACGGTGTTGAGGAAGAACGCGAGGATCGTCGGCGCGGGGCCGTTGATCGTCATCGACACGCTGGTCGTCGGTGAGGTGAGGTCGAAGCCGGCGTACAGCTCACGCATGTCGTCGAGGGTGGCGACGGAGACACCTGCGGTGCCGACCTTGCCGTAGATGTCGGGGCGCTTGTCGGGGTCGCGGCCGTAGAGGGTGACCGAGTCGAAGGCGGTGGACAGCCGCGTGGCGGGCTGGCCCTCGGACAGCATCTTGAAACGGGTGTTGGTGCGGAAGGGGTCTCCCTCCCCCGCGAACATCCGCGCGGGGTCCTCGTTGTCGCGCTTGAACGGGAAGACACCCGCCGTGAACGGGAAGTACCCGGGCAGGTTCTCGCGGCGCAGGAACGACACGAGGTCACCGTCATCGGAGTAGCGCGGCAACGAGACCCGCCGGATCCTGTTGCCCGACAACGATTCCTGAACCAAAGAGATGTGGATCTCCTTGTCGCGAACGGTGATGACCTGCTCGTCACCGGAGTAGGCCTCGACGACCGAGGACCAACCGGCGAGCTGCCTCGCGACCGACAGGGGCAGGTCGTCCTGCGCCCCGCCGAGCAGCGCGTCGACGCCGGACCGGTCGGACCCGGCCCGCCCGAGCGCGGCCCCCACCTCGGTGAGCCGCTGCACGCGACGTGCGGCGTCGGCGTACCGCCGGGTGTCGTCGTGGTAGCCGCGCACCGTCTCGGCGATCTCGGCGAGGTAGCGCACACGGCGCGGCGGCACGACCTGGCGCAGCACCGAGGAGTGCCGCACCCCGACCGGGGTCAGCGCGCCCTCCGACAGTTCGAGCCCGCAGGCCGCGAGCAGCCGGCGAAGCTCCTGGTAGAGCGCGGTGACGCCGTCGTCGTTGAAGGTGGCGGCCGAGGTACCGAACACCGGCACGTCCTCGGGCTTCTTGCCGAACAGGCCGCGGTTGCGCACCATCTGCCGCCCCACGTCGCGCAGCGCGTCCATGGCGCCGCGGCGCTCGAACTTGTTGATCGCGACGACGTCGGCGAAGTCGAGCATGTCGATCTTCTCGAGCTGGCTGGCCGCACCGAACTCCGGCGTCATGACGTAGAGGTTGACGTCGGCGAAGGTGGTGATGGCGGCATCGCCCTGACCGATGCCGGGGGTCTCGACGACGACGAGGTCGAAGCCCGCGGCCTTGAGGATGGTGAGCACGTCGCCGAGGGCCTCGGGAACCTCGCGGCCCCCACGGGTTGCAAGCGAGCGGAAGAAGACGCGGTCGCCGTCGAGGGAGTTCATCCGGATGCGGTCGCCGAGCAGGGCTCCCCCTCCGCGACGGCGGGTGGGGTCGATCGCCACGCAGGCGACGCGCAGCTTGTCGTGCTGGTCGACGCGCAGCCGCCGCACGAGCTCGTCGGTGAGGCTGGACTTGCCCGAGCCACCGGTGCCGGTGATGCCCAGCACCGGGGTGCGGCGGGTGGCTGCCGCCTGCTCGAGCTCGGCGCGCAGGTCGTCACCGAAGTGGCCGGTCTCGGCCGCCGTGATCGCCCGGGCCACGGCGGATCGCTCCCCCGACAGGACCGCGGCCGCCGTGGTCGGGTGCTGGGCCCACAGGTCGATGTCGCAGGCGCGCACGACCTGGTTGACCATGCCGGGGAGCCCGAGCCGCTGGCCGTCCTCGGGGCTGAAGATCGTGACACCGGCAGCACGCAGCCGCTCGATCTCCGACGCGACGATGACCCCTCCCCCACCACCGACGACCTTGACGTGCCCGGCGCCGGACTCGCGCAGCAGCTGCACGAGGTACTCGAAGTACTCGACGTGGCCGCCCTGGTAGGAGCTGACCGCGATCCCCTGCACGTCCTCCTCGATGGCGGCGTCCACGACCTCTTGGACGCTGCGGTTGTGGCCGAGGTGGATGACCTCGGCACCCTGCGCCTGCATGATCCGCCGCATGATGTTGATCGACGCGTCGTGTCCGTCGAACAGGGCCGACGCAGTGACGATGCGCACCGGGTGCTCGGGCACGTGCAGGTCGGGCGTCGAGGTGGGTGGCTGCGCTGCCATGGGGCTCCTTCGAAGGCGGTCCCAAGATGGTAGGACGTCCCAGTACCTACCCGGAAGTCATCACCGCAGCCTCCACGGGTGCGGCGCACGGCTGGGTCGTCCTTCGCCCGGCCGAGCCCTCGCCGACCAGGGCGGCCTTCTCAGCCTCGATCCCACCGATCGGGCTGGTGTGATCGGCCGTTGGTGTTGGGGGCGACTGCGGCCGAAGGCTCGGGTGGGTTGCCGACCTCGCTGTCAGGGTGTTCCACCGCGAGGTCGCGCCATCGCCAAACGCACACGACCGCCCGGTGAGCGTGCCGTCGGGGTCGGTGGACGCCGAGGCGTCGAGCTGACCGGTCAGACCGATGCAGGAGGACGTGAACGACGCGGTCGGCGCCTAGTTCGGTGGGGGGTTTCCGAGGAAGAGTGCCCGGCCGTTCCAGTTGCGCCCGCCGCTGCCCGGTCCGTTGACCAGGGTCGCCGAGCCGGTCGTGGTCGAGCCCGTCCACGCGATCGAGTACAGGTCCCCGGTGCTCCGCTTGACGAAGTAGAGCTTGGAGCCGGCGACGAACATCCCGCTGACGTCGGCGAAGCTCATCGACGACGAGACCGCCGTCGAGATGGGTCCGACGATCCCGCTGTCCGGCGAGAACGGCAGCGACTGC
>Ga0105047_10000175_pt1 | contig 96011 bp, 80 predicted proteins | sample MAT04_FD_78384 | JGI IMG/M metagenome (GOLD analysis project Ga0105047, IMG submission 78384) | Freshwater microbial communities from Lake Fryxell liftoff mats and glacier meltwater in Antarctica - MAT-04 (megahit assembly) | ecosystem: Environmental > Aquatic > Freshwater > Ice > Liftoff... | reverse complement strand
TGGCAACCCTACCAACACGTTGGGCTGCTGGCCCAATGAGGCCGGGAACTGGCAACCCAAGTAACATGTTAGGCCGCTGGCCCCATGAGGCCGGGAACTGGCAACCCTACCAATATGTTGGGCCGCTGGCCCAATGAGGCCGGGAACTGGCAACCCTACCAACACGTTGGGCTGCTGGCCCAATGAGGCCGGGAACTGGCAACCCAAGTAACATGTTAGGCCGCTGGCCCCATGAGGCCGGGAACTGGCAACCCTACCAACATGTTGGACCGCTGGCATTACGAGGCCGGGAACTGGCAATTCTAGTAATATGTTGGGCCGCTGGCCCAATGAGGCCGGGAACTGGAAACCCTACCAACATGTTGGACCGCTGGCATTACGAGGCCGGTTACTGGCAATTCTAGTAACATGTTGGGCCGCTGGCCCAATGAGACTGGTAGGCTACCAACATTTTGGGCCGCTGGCCCAATGTAAAGGGCAATTCACAATTCACTACTGATCATTCACTATTGACGTTTCACTTTTTACGACCATTCACTGTTGATCATTCACTATTGACAACTATTCACTTTTGACCTTTCACTTTTGACCTTTCACTATTGACCATTCACTATTGACCATTCTTCAACCGTTCACTATTGACTATTCACTTTTCACGACTCACTATTCACAACTCACTAATGCCCCATGTTCTACTTCTTCCTGCCCAAAAATCTAATTACCGAGCCAAGGCCGTTATGAAAAACACCCTCGTTTAGTTTTATCTCCACTTCCTCTAATACCTCCACTTCATAGCTGGCAAAATCAACTTTTATTTCTTCAATAGAAAACAACACATCAATTTCTTTTGGTCCGCCAACGGCAGGGTTTTTTGCGTTATAGGTCAAATGGTTTTTGCTGAATGCCTCAAAAATAATTGTTCCTCCCTTGCGTAAATAGCTACCCAATTGTACATGATACCCTGATTTTATGCCGGCCGGAAAATGCGCATAAATAAGTGCAACAGTATCAAATTCTTCTATAACAAAATGCAGCTTTTCCAATTCGCCCACCTGGTAGTTAATGGTCACCTTTTCCTTTTCGGCCAGCCTTAGGGCCTTGTTTTTACCTTCAATACTTATATCAAAAGCAGCAACGTCCCAGCCTTGTTTTGCTGCGTATACGGCATTGCGCCCTTCGCCCTCGGCCGCAAAAAGAATTTTGCCTCCAGGCAGTTTCTCCAACTGAGCTTTTAAAAATTCGTTTGGTTGTTCGCCGTAAGCATATGCTTCCTTGCTGTATCTATCGTTCCACCTATCCTTCCATGGGTCGTTCATTTTTTTTTAGTTTGTTTAACAGGTAATATAGTTTGTAGCTGGTGCAAGGTTAAATATCGCCTTTCTACTTAATGTTTTGGAGCATATCCCTCGTTATCCGCTCAAGGTCAAATTCTGGCTTCCAGTGCCAGTCGCTGCGGGCGGCGCTGTCGTCTATGCTTGCGGGCCATGTATCGGCAATTTGCTGGCGGCTGTCAGGTTTGTAACTCATGGTAAATTCCGGTAAATGTTTTCGTATCTCATCACTTATTTCCTTTGGCGAAAAACTAATACCATTCAGGTTGTACGACGACCGAACGGTTATCTTATCCGCATCAGCATGCATCAGGTCAGTAGTGGCCCGTATTGCATCGGGCATATACATCATGGGCAGGTAGGTATCTTCTTTTAAAAAACATTCATAGTGGCCTTTTGCCCGTGCCTCGTGAAATATTTCGATAGCGTAATCGGTAGTGCCACCGCCGGGTTGCGACTTATAACTAATAATGCCGGGGTAGCGCAGGCTACGCACATCCACACCATAGCGTTGCCAGTAATAATCGCACCAGCGCTCTCCTGCAAATTTGCTGATGCCATATATGGTGGCTGGTTCAATAACAGTATGTTGTTGTGTATAATTTTTGGGTGTATTGGGGCCAAATACCGCAATGCTACTGGGCCAATACACTTTATGAAGGTTTTCTTCCTTGGCCACATCCAACACGTTTAACAGGCTTTGCATATTAATGTGCCAGGCCAGCAGCGGATTTTTTTCGCCGGTGGCGCTAAGTATGGCCGCCAACAGGTATACCTGCGTAATGTTGTAGCGCAGTACCAGCACATGCAGTGTTTCCTTATTCATAATATCCAGCGATATATAGGGGCCGGTACCTTTTAGCAACGGGTGTTCCTCGCGAAGGTCACTGGCTATCACTGCAGCTTCTCCATACATTTTACGTAGTTGAAGCGTAAGCTCCACGCCTATTTGTCCGCAGGCACCTACTACTAATATTTTATCGTTTCTGTTTGGCATAATATATTCGTTTTATGGGTGTTTTATGGCAGGTTTTTTTGTTGTCCCATCAATGGTTTATTAATTTGGCTATTGTTGCGTCGCACTCGTATACCACAACTTTACATAGCAGCAAAACAACACTCCTTCCCAAAAACAAGCGCAAAGAAACCAAAGTTTCACTCAACTTATCGGCCATTTTAATCACCTTTGCCATCCTTTCACAATAAAATTTAGTTATGTCGTTGTTAACTTCTTTGTTCACCAGGCAATCGTACGATCCATCAAATTTTTTTTTAATTGCCGGCCCCTGTATTGTGGAGAGTGAAGATTTAGTGATGGAAGTGGCCGATAAGGTTTCGGCCATTTGTAGCAAAATGGGCATACCATATGTATTTAAGGCATCGTATAGAAAAGCCAACAGAACCAGCGCCACCTCGTTTACCGGTATTGGCGACGAAGCGGCCATGCAATTAATAAAAAAAGTGGGCGAAACCTATGGCTTGCCTACCACTTCCGACATACATGCGCACGACGAGGCTGCCCTTGCTGCACAGTACATTGACATATTGCAGATACCCGCCTTTCTTTGCCGCCAAACCGACTTGCTGGTAGCTGCTGCCCTAACCGGCAAAGTAGTCAATGTAAAAAAGGGCCAGTTTGTTAGTGGCGATGCAATGAAGTTTGCAGTGGATAAAATAAAAAAAGCCGCCAACGAACAGGTAATGTTAACCGAAAGAGGCAATTCGTTTGGCTACCAGGACCTGATAGTTGACTACCGCAACATACCCATTATGCAGGGGCACGGCGTACCGGTTATTATGGATTGTACCCACAGTTTGCAGCAGCCAAACCAACCGTCGGGCGTTACGGGTGGCAACCCTCAAATGATAGGTACCATTGCAAAAGCAGCGATTGCTGTAGGTGCAAATGGTTTGTTTATAGAAACACATCCTAATCCATCGGTTGCCAAAAGTGATGGCGCCAATATGCTGCAGTTACATTTGCTTGAAAGCCTGTTAGCACAACTAATTAAAATAAGGAAAGCCGTTTTATAAAAAAATTGCCCCGTTTCCGGGGCACTTTTTTAGGGGGTAAAATTCATAGATCACAAACGGCACTTGTAAAATGTAGTACAAAGTTGACGCGATCAATACGCAATACATAGTTCAAAAGAACAGGATAATAGCCCAATCGGACATATTGTGTCAAATTTGTAAGTTAATTTTACCTTTTTGGAGCATCAACCTTGTAAAAAAGAGCCGCTTAACACGTTTAATGTTTACTTAATTAGCTTTATTGGGTTTTTATTTGTGACGCAAAAAACTATACCGGGTTAGGAATTGTACACCAATACCCCATCTTTTGCCATAACCTCGCTTGGTAAAATAGAAAACTCCCTTTTAAATGTGTTAGCAAAATGGCTAAGGTTTGAATAGCCCACCATAACACCAACTTCCTTAATGGAGTACTTACCTGTTAGCAGCATAGACTTAGCTTTAAGCATTCTGTTTTTTTGAAAGTAAACGTAAATTGGATGGCCATACAGGTTTTTAAAATCGTTTTTAAGTTTGGTGGGGCTCATGGCCGAAATACGCGATAGCTCGTCAATGGTGGGCGGCGCCAGGGTAAAGTTCTTTACCAGCAATGCTTCTACCTGCATCAGGCGCATGGTTTCGCCGTCGGTTCGTTTTAGTTTGCCGGTCACCACTTCTTTACGGTTAAATAAATTAATGATGAATTTTTCAAGCAACAACAAAACCCTGTTTTGAATATAATTTAACCTGAGCGGAATGTCTATCGTTTCAACCTGTAGTTCGTTAAGGGTTATGCGGTAATCGGTGGCTATGGGTTCAAGTGCTTCATTCAGCAATAAATAAGGAAAGTATTTGGTCAACATCTCTTCCACGGCATTTGTGCCCACTAACTGGTTTAACTGGTTTTTGCTAAAGTAAAAACACACGGTTTGGGTAAGCACCCCTTCGGGAAAAACATAGGTTTGGGGCATTAAAGTGTGCATTAACCTTACCGACGATTGCAACTGTGTAACCGGTTGGTTTTTTTTTGTTCCCGGCAGTTTAATTTCCGATGGATCCTTTGAATATTCAGTAAACTGGAGCGAGTAAAAGTGTTCAGCCGCCGGGCTTTGCGAAAGGGTAATTTCATGCACCATAACCGTTTGGGCCGCCATTACCGAAATGCCAATTGGCAGTGTTTCGGCCCAAATAAATCCGTTGCCTACTGCCGGGGGCAGTACCAGCAGGTTTGCAGCAGCCTTTACCTTAAAGCTATCTGCTAATTGCTGTACGTATTGAACGTAATCGGGGTGTTCAAATTTAAAATGATTTGACATTAAATTACATTGGATTAAAGCGAAGTAGCAATATTAATATCTGCCCAGTAAATCGCTGGGTAATTGGTCAAACGACTTTTTAAAGGCTTTGGCAAAATTACTAAGGTTGTTATATCCAAGTTCAAGCCCCACTTCTTTTACTGAATATTTTCGCGATAGCAGCATGGCTTTAGCCCTGTTCATGCGGTGTTTTTGATAATATTGGTATATAGGCATTCCAAAAATTTCCTTAAAACTTATTTTAAGTTTAGAAGGGCTCATGGCTGCCATTTTTGCAAGTTTATTAATACCTACAGGTTCTACCGAAAAATCTTTCAACAACTCGTGGGCAATTTTTTTAACGCTGTTAATATCGTCGTTGGTAAGCTTAACATCAAAATGAATGTCGCTCATTTTATAGTAAATACGGGTAAAAAAACGCTCCAACATCAGCATTATCCGGTTTTGTACCACCATTGACCCGTACATAAAATGCTGTTCGGTATTTACAATTTCGCCTAAAATGCGCTTGTACTCCATATCCATAGGCTCGTAATTAAAAGCACTCATTTTTAGGCTTAGGTATTTTTTAATCAGGTCACCCACGCTTTCCACTGCCAAAAAATGCTCCAGCCAATCTTTGCTAAAAAATATATTTACCCCTTTTACCTGTGTGCCATTGGTGGTTAAAAAAAGCCATTCAAACTTGGCGCTACCCAGAAAAACGGCCGACCTTATCTGATTAATATCCGGCAAACCATCAACTTCGCCATCTACCGGTTTTTCGGACATGATTACCTCGTCAAACCGAAGGGTAAAAAAGTCTCTATTGATTTTATTACGCTTAAAAAGTATATCCTGGTGTACTGTGTAGTTACTTATAATGCCCTGTAAGCCATTGGGCATTTCTACCAGTTTCATATAACCATTGCCAATATGGGGTGGCAAAACCAACAAATTATCTACAACAGCACAGTCAAAATATTGGGCAAAATCGCTTAATAGTTCAGCATAATCTGTGTGGTTGTATTCAATTTTTAACACCTTAAATATTGGGGTTTAATACTTACAAATATCTTATAGGGTTACGCCTTGCATTGTAAATATATTGCTTGATGTTTAGCCAAAACGCCAAAATCATATAAACAATAAGGGGGGAGCCAAGGGTAAGAAAGGAGATGTATATGAACCACATGCGTATGCGGCTGGTCGAAATTCCCATTTTTTCGCCAATGGACGAGCATACTCCAAATGCATGTACTTCAATACTGCGTCTTAATTTATTCATAGTTTTCATAAATATTTGAAATCAGTAAGTTGTGTTTCAATAACACCCGAGTAGTCTAAATTAGGCATTTTATTACTGTAAAACTCATTTCACCATCGGCTTGTTTTACTGTAAGTTTGTCAAATTATTTAATTCACAATAAAACTATCAACATTTTATGGCATTCGATATAGAAATGATTAAGAAAGTGTATGAGGAATTACCTGGTAAAGTAGCCAACGCCCGCCTGTTAACGGGCCGCCCACTTACTTTGGCAGAAAAGATACTGTATGCCCACTTGCATAACGATATGGAGCCAGTAATATTTGAACGCGGAAAAAATTACGTTGACTTTGCTCCCGACCGTGTAGCTATGCAGGATGCAACTGCGCAAATGGCCCTGTTGCAATTTATGCAGGCAGGCCGCCCGCAGGTAGCGGTGCCCAGCACGGTACATTGCGACCACCTTATACAAGCCAAAGTTGGCGCTAAAGAAGATTTAAATGCAGCACTTGACACCAACAGGGAAGTGTACGACTTTCTGTCGTCGGTAAGTGATAAATATGGCCTGGGCTTTTGGAAACCCGGTGCGGGCATTATACACCAGGTGGTACTGGAAAACTATGCTTTTCCCGGAGGTATGATGATAGGTACCGATAGCCACACCCCTAATGCAGGTGGTTTGGGTATGATAGCCATTGGCGTGGGTGGTGCCGATGCCAGCGATGTAATGGCTGGCCTAGCATGGGAGCTGAAGTGGCCTAAACTAATAGGCGTTAAACTTACAGGTAGGCTTAGCGGCTGGTCCAGCAGTAAAGACATTATTTTAAAGGTTGCCGGCATTTTAACTGTAAAGGGCGGCACCGGCGCTATTGTAGAATATTTTGGTGATGGTGCCGATGCATTAAGCGCCACCGGTAAAGCAACCATTTGTAATATGGGAGCCGAAATAGGTGCCACCTGTTCCATTTTTGCTTACGACGAAAAAATGAGCGCTTACCTAAAGTCGACCGACCGCGACGATATTGCTACTATGGCCGACGAAATAATGGAACACCTTCGCCCCGATGCAGACGTATATGCGGAGCCTGAAAATTATTACGACCAGGTAATTGAAATTAACCTTGACGAACTGGAGCCACACGTAAACGGCCCTTATACGCCCGACCTGGCATGGCCCATCAGCAAATTTGCAGAAGCGGTAAAAACCAACAACTGGCCCGAAACTATAGAGGTAGCCCTTATCGGCTCGTGCACCAACTCATCGTACGAAGACATTAGCCGCTCGGCCTCGGTAGCTAAGCAGGCGGTAGATAAGCACCTAAAAACCAGGTCGGAATTTACCATTACTCCCGGTAGCGAGCAGGTGAGGTTTACAGTAGAAAAAGACGGCTTTCTTAAAACGTTTGATGAAATGGGCGGTGTGGTATTGGCCAACGCCTGCGGACCCTGCATTGGACAATGGGCCCGCCATATGGACGATCCTACTCGCAAAAATTCCATTATTACTTCGTTTAACCGCAACTTTGCCAAGCGTAACGATAGTTATGCAGGCACCCACGCTTTTGTGGCGTCGCCCGAAATAGTTACGGCGTTTGCCATAGCCGGTAGATTATCGTTTAACCCATTAACCGATACACTTACCAACGAAAACGGCGAAGAGGTAATGCTTGACGAACCAACCGGTATTGAACTTCCTCCCAACGGATTTTCGGTAGAGGATGCAGGCTTTCAGGCCCCTGCCGAAGACGGTAGTAATGTTGAAGTGATCGTTAACCCCGAAAGCCAGCGCCTACAATTGTTGGAGCCATTTAAGGCATGGGAAGGAACCGACATTAAAGGATTGAAGTTGTTGATAAAAGCGAAAGGAAAATGTACCACCGATCATATTTCGATGGCAGGCCCTTGGCTAAAATTCCGCGGACACTTGGATAACATTTCGAACAATATGTTGATAGGTGCTATGAACTTTTACACTGATGGCATTGATAAGGTTAAAAACCAACTGACCGGCGAATACGGCCCCGTACCTGCCACAGCGAGGGCTTACAAAGCCGAGGGTATTGGAAGTATTGTTGTAGGCGACGAAAACTATGGTGAAGGAAGCAGCCGCGAACATGCTGCTATGGAACCACGCTTTTTGGGCGTACGGGCAATACTGGTAAAAAGTTTTGCACGCATACACGAAACCAACCTGAAAAAACAAGGCATGCTGGCCTTAACCTTTGCCAACAAAGAGGATTACAACAAAGTGCTGGAAGATGACGTGATTGACATAAATGGTCTTACCAGCTTTTCGCCCGATGGGTCGCTGACCGTTGTGTTGAACCACGCCGATGACACTAAAGATGAAATAACTGTTAACCACACTTATAATCAACCACAAATTGAGTGGTTTAAGGCGGGTGCGGCGTTAAATATTATCAGGCAAAATGCAACTTCATAACTAATATTTTACATAGATAAAAGGCGGAACCTAATTGTTCCGCCTTTTTTATTTTAGTTCTGCAAGCATTTGTCAAAGCCAAGTGAAGCAGGGTGAAATTTATTAATTACTGCATACGAATTTGTGACTAACCATAAGCTGGCAGCTATGAGCAGTCGCGAGACACTTAATACACCCGCACTACCAACGTGCATATAAACGACTTCTTCTAAATAAACTTTTTAGTATTTTTCCAGCAAGTATCGGGTTGGTGTTTTTACATTGTTAGCCCTTTTTAATGGTTTTAAAAATTTATTTTTAAATTATTATAATTATTAGCTATGAAAAAGTTACTGCTACTTTCCCTCGTGTTACTAAGTTTTATGGCCATTGGTCAGGTTGGACTTGGCACTACCACACCAAGCAGTTCTTCGGTACTTGATATGGGGCAAGCGCCAAACCGGTGATATTGCCAAGGATAACATCTCAGCAAATGTATTCAGTAACCTCGCCCGTGTTGGGAATGACGGTGTTTAATACTAATGAACAGCAGATTTTTACCTATATGAAATATAGGGTCAATATTTTTCCTCCTATATCATTAATTAGATGGCAACCAATATCTACCGGTGCGCGTATATTGGCGTATGGAGTTGTTGGCAGTTTTGCTACTACTATTACAGGTGGCAGTACACATTCGGTAACGTGGGATGCAACTAATAACTGGTATAAGATGGGATTATCTAATCCTTTTGAGTACTACAAAGACAATATGCTATTAATTGTAACCGCAGTGGGTAATGGCTCGTGGGATCAGGCGGTGTCAACAGGCGAAATAATTGAGGGGTGCAGCAGATTTGCCAGTATTAAATTTACGGGTGTGTCAAGAGTGGTTAATAACTTCTCAGCTTTAAACTCGCGGCGTAGAAGTAACTTCCATTTTGTGTTGTATGATATGAGAAAAGTACCTTTTTGACCGACGATAGCAATAGATTATCAGGGTAAAAAGCTATTTACCATATACTGTAGGGGCTGGTTTTTAAAAGTTTTAAATCTTGGAGGTATGGTAGCCGCCACTTTAAAAATCCCATTCAGGGCATCGTTGGTTGGGGCAATGATTAACGACGATCGGTAAACTTAAAAAATACTCCTTTTTTGCAACCAACACAGGGATGTTTCCAAACCGGGAAAAGCTGATAATGGCAATTGATTTTTGCCTATTTATAAAAGTAAAATTCATTGCCTCCGCCTCTGATTCTTTGCATTTTATTATGTACCTAATGGTCTCTAAATTACTGGTGGGAAGCATTGCCGTTATTCTTTCAGCTACCATTCCGTCGTTAAAATCGTTGAATACAATCGTGTCGCCTCTAACCGTAAGATAAGTGTTAACATAAGGTTCCGATGGCGAATAGGCAAACAATTTGCCCTTATTGAGATAAACGCTTACCCATTCTCCGTCCGTTAACTTGTTAGTGTGCACAGGTTCGTTGTCTGGATTTGGCAAGTCATTTAAAAGGTAAACGTTTTTTTTAGTTTCAATGGAAAAAGGGGTAAGCATACTGTGGTGGTATTCCGAATTTCCGGAAGCTATATACACCCGCCTATAAACTTGTTCTCCTTTATGTCCTACACTCAATAGCGTATCGCCAATATTTTGAGCGTTTGCCAGTTTACCATTAAAAGCTGATATTAAAACCAAATACCAAAAAAGTCTTATAGCAATAGAAGACATTCTTTAAACATTTTATGGTAGCCTATAAATTATTTGTTTTTCCACATTTGAGTAACTTTATAATCATAATATTATGGTTTACTGGGAGTTGTAGCGGATTTACCCGTAATAAGACCGGTTGCACTATTGTAGTAAAGTTTATTATTCACATTCGCACCTTTATTTACTAAGTTAGTTGCATTATCAAAAAACGTAAAATATTTTCCGGCGGCATCTTCACCGGCCCCAACTATTGTTACAAAATGATCAGTTTTGCCATCAGCATTTTGAGAGCTAGGAGAGCCTACTCGATTATCAACCCCAACAACCACGGGCTTGCCCGACTTAAGTTTTGTTATGATATATTCAACACCATTTTCAGCTACATCAGCATATGGACCACCTTGAGAATCAAATACCTTATAAGCTGATCCGTATCCCAAATCTCGAACGCCTGTTATGGCAATCTGCCCTTTTACTAATATCAAACAATTCACGTCTTTCCCGTATTCTACAAAGCTGTTTAACCCAATTACACTCTGTATTGTTGGCCAAGGGTCTTGCTGATACTCAAATGAAATACGCTTAGGATTGTCTTTAAAGTAATCTGGATCATCAAGAAAATCGCCCAAATCTTCGTAATCGGGGATTATTTCTATCACTCCCCCACTCCCCACCCCGCTATCCAACGAATTCGTTCACCAGTACTGCACGGGTGCAGGGTTGTTTCCATTGTACCATGTCCCAGTACGATAATTATACCAGTTGTAAGTACCGGCAAAGGTGCCACTACCACGAGGTGGCACTTCATCGCCTGTACAAAAAACTGTAACAGCCACCTGTACCGTATAGTTTGTATAAATATCAGTAAGCTGCCCGTTTACATATACTTCCAGATAGGTAAAACTTTTTAACACAATCATTGTGTAGCTGCACCCGCTGGTTGATGGAAACGACATAGAGGCTACTTCCCGTCCGGCGGTATTGCCGTTTACCTCCTCAAACTGCGGTTGTGCCCCCTTTAAATACCCCTGCCCTGCCCTTCTACCAAAATGCTGTCGCAGCCGTTAATGTTTTTTTCAAAAAAGCCGAATACCGCCATCGCATTCAGCCAATTGGTTTTGGCGGTATCGCCTACGGGGCGCAAGGCATTCATACTATCGCAGTTAAAAAGCTTATAACTATAGGTGCGGTCGTTGTGCTGGTAGCAAGTTACATAGGCCGATGTATCGCTACCAGGTTGCTGCCGAAGGGGTATAAAAAACATCCCCTGGGTGCCACCACTGTCGGCTACTTCGCGGGCGGCTGTGGCGGTTTTAATTTTATTATCACTGTTCTTTTTGCCTACATTGTAAAATGTTTTATCCCACACCGGTAAGCCGTTTGCTTTTGCCAACTGTGTAATAAATTGGGCCATCTAATCGCGTCGTTGTAGGTCGCGGGCCACCCTTACCACTTCGGCTTGGGTTCCTGGTTGCAAGTTAAAAAATGCCGCTTTTATCGTTTATTTGGTTTCTGGTGCTGCCATGTCGGTTTTGCGGCAGGCCACTATGGCAATCATGCTCACTAAAATGAAAATCCTCCGTTTGTAAAATCACCTAAATATTAACGAGGATTAAACCTATATTAAAATTTCTTCGCAATATCAAAAACGGACAACGTAATAAAAATTTAATACTGGCTATCATCCAGTGTTGATGTAGCCTACTCATGCTTATGCCTACATTAGCATGTAATTAAGGTGGACCAGATGCTAACCAATTATTATGGATGTTATGCCTACACCGTTTTAAACCACAACCCCCGCTTATTTTCCGGATCGCCATTGTAACTAAAAAACAACTCCTCGCCTTTTTTTATATCCCGCAAGGTTTTTACCATCATTAGTTCGGTTTCATAATCCTGCTCGTACTCGCAATTGGGTTCAAAGCTATGGTTGTACATGGAGATGTAGCCAAGCCCAACGCAGGCCTGGCGCTTGCTTTTTCCCCATTCAAAAACATAATTGTATAGTTTGGTTGCCTCTGCGGTTTTACGATCTTTTACCGATAAAACAATTACAGGCGCTACCTCTATAATCGTTTCTTTTTTTATTAATCGGGTGGTAAAAACACCCCTGCCACCCTTGGGCGAAACGGCTATGATTAAATAAGGTGCCAGCATACAATGGTAGTTACCAGCAAAGATAATTTTTTGGTGGCCGGACGTCAAATGTAGGGCTTCAAATACTTAATTTGCAGCTATGGCCATCGATATGGACGAACTAGACCTGCAGGAAGCATTTGAACAACTAATAGCAAAGGATGACAAGCTGGCTATCAGGGAGTTTCTGGACGATCAGAATATTAGCGACGTGGCCGACTTGATTTATGAATACCCCGAATTTGAAGACCGCATTATTGCCAATTTGTCTATACACCGGGCGGCCAGTACTTTTAAAATACTGGATTTTCCTACCCAAAAACGCATTGTAGGCGACCTGCCCAGTTTTAAAACCGCCGAGCTGTTGAACGAATTACAGGCCGACGACCGCACCGCATTTTTGGAAGACTTGCCCAAAGAAGTATTACGCGATCTAATAAAGTTGCTGGAACCCGAAGAACGGCTGATTACGCTATCGCTGCTTGGCTACCCCGAAGACAGCGTAGGCAGGCTAATGAACCCCGATTATATTTATGTGTACGAGAACAATACCGTGCAGGAGGTATTTGCGATAATAAGAAAGATTGGGAATAAAAATATTACCATTGATGTGATTTATGTGATTAACGAGCAGGGCGAACTGATAGATGACATACGCATTAAGGAAATTATATTGGCCAGCCCTGATAAACTGGTGAGCGACCTGATGGACGAGCGGGTTATATCGCTGAACGCCAAAGATGACCAGGAGCATGCCAACCAGGTGTTTAAAATGAATAACCGAACCGCCTTGCCGGTGGTGGACGACCACAATGTGCTGCTGGGTATTATTACCATAGACGATGTATTGTGGGTAGCCGGTGAGGAGTTTAGTGAAGACATGCAAAAAATGGGCGGTACCGAAGCCCTTGATGAGCCTTACCTGGAGATGCCCATAATGAAATTGTTTAGAAAGCGTATTGGCTGGCTGGTAGTATTGTTTTTAGGCGAAATGTTAACTGCAACTGCCATGGGTTATTTTGAAGATGAAATAGCCAAGGCAGTAGTGCTTACTTTATTTATACCGCTTATTATTAGCAGCGGCGGCAATACGGGTTCGCAGGCCTCAACGCTAATTATACAGGCAATGGCCATGGACGAAATTTCGCTGGATGACTGGTGGCGGGTTTTTAGAAGAGAAGTGATAAGTGGCCTGATGCTCGGCACACTGCTGGGCCTTATTGGTTTTATCCGCGTATTTATTTGGCAACAGTTTACTGATATTTATGGACCACACTGGTTTTTTATAGGTTGTACCGTAGGCGTATCGTTGGTAGGCGTGGTGCTTTGGGGCACCATCAGCGGCAGCATGTTACCTCTGATACTAAAGAAACTCGGCGCCGATCCGGCAGTATCGTCCGCCCCCTTTGTTGCCACGCTGGTAGATGTAACAGGCCTGATTATTTACTTTAGCGTAGCGTATTTGTTTTTGGAAGGGTTGCTGCTGTAAAAAGTAAAAAGTAAAAAAGGAGGAAGTGATTGGGCAATCGTGAATGGTGAATAGTCGATAGTGAAACGTCAAATTAGAGGTGGCAGTCGTGAAAGGTCAATACTGAATAGTGAAACTTCAAACGTGAGGTGGAAGTTGTAAATGGTGAATGGTGAATGGTGAATAGTGAATGGTCAAACGTAAATTGGCAGTCGTAGAACACCAAAAGGCAATAGTGAATAGTGAATGGTCAATCGTAAAACGTGAAAAGTAAATAGTGAATGGTCAGTCGTGAAACATCAAACGTGCAAAGTGAAAATGTGCATTGTGGTAGTCCGTGCACTCAAAATACACACCACAATTCACAATGCTTCCCTCCAATTCAAAATTTAAAATTTAAAATTCAACATAATTCTAAATTCATAACTCATAATTCTTAACTCATAACCCATAACTAATAACCCATAACTCATAACCCATAACTCATAACCCATAACTCATAACCCATAACTCATAACCCATAATTCATAACTCTTAACCCATAACGCATAACTCATAACCCATAACTCTTAACCCATAACTCTTAACCCATAACTCTTAACGCATAACTCTTAACCCATAACTCTTAACCCATAACTCTTAACTCATAACTCTTAACCCATAACGCATAACTCATAACCCATAACCCATAACCCATAACTCTTAACCCATAACTCTTAACTCATATCTCATAACTCTTAACGCATAACTCTTAACTCACAACCCATAACTCATAACTCATATCTCATAACTCTTAACTCTTAACTCATAACTCATAACTCATAACTCATAACTCATAACTCTTAACCCATAACTCTTAACGCATAACTCTCTACCTTTAAAATAACCTATAGCAGATCATTTAAAATTTCATGACCGAGTTTATCCCGTTTGGTTTGCAGGTATTTTACGTTGTGAGGGTTTGATTTTATTTCGATGGGGATGATGTCTACTATTTCGAGGCCGTAGCCTTTTAAACCAGCCCGCTTTTTGGGGTTGTTGCTCATTAGTTTAAGGCGGGTTACGTCAAGATGACGCAAAATTTGTGCGCCTACGCCATAATCCCGTTCGTCCATACCAAAGCCAAGGTGTATGTTGGCCTCAACGGTATCCATGCCCTGCTCTTGTAGTTTATAGGCACGTAATTTATTTACCAGCCCAATACCTCTTCCTTCCTGGTTCATGTACAGGATAATACCTTTGCCTTCGTGCTCAACCATTTTCATGGCCTTGTGCAGTTGTTCGCCGCAATCGCAGCGTAGGCTCCCCAATATATCGCCTGTAAAGCAACTGCTGTGTACCCGGGTCAAAACAGCCTCATTCTTTTCCCACTCGCCTTTAATAAGCGCCAGGTGTTCGCGTTGGGTAGTTTTTTCTTTAAAGGCCACTAATTTAAAGGTGCCAAATTTGGTAGGCATTTCCACCCGCACCAACTCCTCAATTAAAGAGTCCATTTTTAGGCGGTACTCTATCAGGTCCTTTATGGAAATGATCTTGAGGTCAAATTTTTTAGCAATGATTTCCAGTTGCGGAAGGCGGGCCATGCTTCCATCTTCGTTCATAATTTCAACCAGCACACCTGCGGGTTCAAAACCTGCCAGCCTGGCAAGGTCAACCGTAGCTTCGGTGTGGCCTGTGCGGCGCAATACGCCCCCCTCTTTAGCCCGTAATGGAAAAATGTGACCCGGACGGCCAAGGTTGTGTGGTTTGGTTGCAGGGTCAATTAACGCCTGCACTGTTTTGGCGCGGTCATGCGCCGAAATACCGGTGGTACACCCATTATCCAACAAATCTATTGAAACAGTAAAAGGCGTAGCATGTAACGATGTGTTGCTGTTAACCATTAACTCCAGTTGCAGTTCATCGCAACGTTCTTCAATCAGTGGGGCGCAAATAAGGCCACGCCCTTCTTTACTCATAAAATTAATAATTTCGGGGGTAACGTTGCGGGCTGCGGTTATAAAGTCCCCTTCATTCTCACGGTCTTCATCGTCAACCACAATTACCATTTTGCCACTTTTAATGTCTTCAATGGCACTTATTATAGTATCTAACATAACATTCTTTGAGCAAATTTACAGCCAATTGGCTTATTGCTTTGGTATACTACCCATTCTGTCAGCTTTTGTTTAAAAACGGGAGGCACTATAAATAAAAATCCCTTCCGGCAAAACCGGAAGGGACATAACCTTTGATAGAAAATATTATTGTTTGCTGAACTGTGTAACCGATTTTGATCCGTTATTGTTGAAAATCAAAATGTAGTTGCCTTTAACCATTTCAGCAACGCTTAGTCCTGTTTGTGTTGCACCTGGCTGTACAGGGTATGTTTTTAGCACCTTACCGTTCAGGCCTACAACGCTTATAACAGCGCCTCGTGTAGCTTTTTCGTGGCTCAGGTTAATATTACCCACAGCAGGATTAGGAAATACAGAAACGCCGCTGACAATAGTGCTATTAATTAATACCACGTTGCTAAAGCGGCTGCTACCGTCTTTATCAATCATTTTTAAGCGATAATAATTTGGACCGCCCTTTACACTATTATCTTCAAACGAATAATCGTTTGCCGTAGCAGTATTTTTAGCAGCCGTAAAACCTATTTCGCTAAAATCTTTACCGTTCAATCCTTTTTCGATAGCAAAGCCTTTTACATTTACCTCGTTGGAAGAAGTCCAATTGAGCATGGCAGCTTTGTTTAATAGTGAGCCTGTAAAGGAGGTGAGGTTTAGTGGTAGGGAAACATCGGAATAGTTAGTTGATACGATCATTGCGTCAATATCCACATTAGGAGTAAGAGTAGTGCCTTGTCTTATAGCAAGTCGACCAAGGTCGGCTGGTATTGAACCTGACATTGGAAATATTGAAATTGCATCGGGGGTTGGTTCTGTTGCGCTAAAAGGTTTGTTGATCCAAAGCTTGGCACGGTCCGCACCAAGACCACCGTTAAACTGGTATGCAAATGTTACCAGGTGCACAACACCTGAGTCATAATTGGTGGGTGCCCACACTACCGGGTTTAACGGGGGGTAGAAGAAGTAGAGGTAACATTAATTCCAAAATTTACTGTATTAGGTTGTGAGCCTTTGCGCATAAATACTCTAGCTCTGTAGTCGATGGTATTAGCAGTAGGCAAAAACCCTACATAGTGCTCCCCGTCAATGGTTGGGTGAACGTTGGGAGCAAGATTACTAATTCGATTTACTTTGGTTAAAAACGAACCATACAGGTTCCAGAATTTTTTAGTGCAAAAGAAGTGTACGCATCTTCTGATGAACCAGATAATCCGGTAAGCGTAACTTTTCCGCTTGTTGGCGTTGGTCCTGTAAAATAATTGGGATAAGTTAAACTGCCCTCAGTTACAGTAAGAAGATTACCGGTTCCGGACGAATTAATCCATAATCCACCGCTTTTGTTATCGCCTAAATCAGTTAATGTACCTGCCTGGTAATTAAAGTTATCAACCAATATTCGTTGCGACCAGGCTGACGCAAACAAACTTATACTTAAAAACAGCGTAAATAATTTTTTCATAATTTAATTTTAGTTATACAAATTAAGGTGGTTCAATCCACAAATAGTAACATCATTTCATTAAATCTAATTTAATGGGTAAACTCAACTACTATTTTTCCAACCCTTAAACAAGGCTGGCTGCTAATTTTTGGGAGTTCATTGAATTAATTAAAAGTTAATGATTAGCCAGTGCCAAATAGCCTTATTTTGCCGATTGCATTTAAAATCGAAAATAAATATGTACATAAAAAAGGTATGTCTGGTAGCAGTGACTTTGCTTGTTTTTATTATTTTGGCCTCGGCGCAAACTACTACCAGTGGCATAAGCGGAACAGTGAAAACGGTTGATGGGCTTGCTTTAGAGGGTGCTACTATAACGGCCACGCACGAACCCACAGGCACCGTTTATACCGGCCAGGCACGAGCGGGTGGGAGGTTTGATTTGAATTACCTTAATAACGGCGGACCCTACGTAATCCAGGTTACGTACGTTAATTATGCTGCCGAAATAAGAAAAGATGTCTATTTATCACTAGGCGAAATCTACAAATTAAATTCGGTCTTGGTGTCCAAAACATCCACTTTAAGCGAGGTGACAGTAACCGCAACGGCGCGGTCCTCGGAAGTTAAGGGAGGTGCGGGAACAAACATAGGGCGCGATAAAATGGCTAACCTTCCAACCGTTGGAAGAAACCTACAGGATTTTCTGCGCTTTACTCCGCAGGCAAAATTGACTTCGGCCGACGGTGGCATAAGTATAGCGGGTCAAAACAACCGCTACAATGCCTTTTATATTGATGGGGCCATTAACAACGACGTTTTTGGATTAAGCAACTCAGGAACTAATGGAGGCCAGGCAAGTTCGCCCCCCATTTCTATAGATGCTATTGACCAGTTCCAGGTGATCATTTCGCCGTACGATGCATCTATTGGTAACTTTACCGGGGGAGGTATTAATGCCACCACGCGAAGTGGAAGTAATAAGACCAGCGGATCGGTGTATTATTTTTTCAGAAACCAGGAACTTACAGGTAAAACGCCTTTTGGGCCAAAGGACTCCGCAACGCGTTTAAACAACTTTGGAAATAAAACCACCGGGTTTAGGGTAGGTGGAGCAATAGTAAAAAACAAATTATTTTATTTTATAAATGCTGAAATACAACGCGACACCCGTCCACAACCTTTTGTTTTTAGCCAGTATCGAGGGGCAAGTACCCAACAGGATATAAATAATTTTATCACCACATTGAAGTCAAAATTCAACTACGATGCCGGTGGATATCTTGACAATCCAGAAACCATTGATGCCGATAAAATTACCGCCAAAGTTGACTGGAACATCAATACTAAAAACAGATTAAGTATCTCCTATCGGTATAATAATGCACGGAGGCTGAATACCAGTACTTCCAGTTCTACTTCAATAAACTTTTTCAATAACGGATTTCTCTTTCCAAGCAAAACCAATTCAGTTTCCGCAGAATTAAAGAGTACATTGAAAAGGGGCATAAGTAATCGACTGTTAATGACGTACACGGGTGTAATTGACGATCGCGGTGCAATTGGCAGTCCATTTCCCCGCGTAACTATTCTTGACGGCGCAGGGCGCTTTGTATTGGGAACCGAAAATTTTTCAACAGCCAACCTGTTAAAACAAAATAATATTGCGTTAATTGACTTTTTAAAGTTTAACGTTGGCGGGCACTTTTTTACTGTAGGAACTGACAATGAATTTAGTCATTCTTATAACGTATTTATAAGGGACAACTATGGCACTTATACTTATGGCAATCTAAACGACTTTCTGGTAGGCGCTAATCCCAACAGGTATCAACGGTCGTTTTCGTTGGTTGATAAAACAAGTGGAGACAATACGTAGGCAGCAGCCGAATTTAATACCATGCGTCTTGGAGGTTTTATTAATGATGAAATTCGTGTTTCAGAAAATTTTTCAATAAATGCAGGCCTTCGTTTGGACGTTACTAAGTTTTTAACAACTCCTAAAAAAGATCAGTTTTTTAACGATAGTGCTTTACCAGCTATTAGTCGCTTTTATGATATGCAAGGTGCACGTTCGGGGCAAATCGCAAGTCCTCAACCTTCGGTGTCTCCAAGGTTAGGTTTTACGTTAAAGCTGCCTAAAGAAAATGCAACCATTCGCGGTGGTATAGGCCTCTTTACCGGCCGGGTTCCACTGGTTTGGCCGGGAGGCGTGTACAACCAAAACGGCGTAGGCATAGGCGGCATTGATTTAAACCCGCCAACACAGGCACAAACAATCGCTTTTAGGCCCGACCCTTTTGGACAGTATACCGCCGAAGAACTTGGACTGGGTTTAAACAATAAGGGGCAGGTTGATTTGATTGCACAAAATTTTAAACTGCCTAAACTTTTTAGAACCTCTTTTGCTTTTGATAAAAACCTGGGTAAAGCATGGCGGTTTACTATGGAAACGATTATTAGCAAAAACATAAACGAGATCAATTATCAAAACATTAATATCCTGCCGCCTACTTTAATATCAGCCGGGCCCGACAATCGAAACGTTTATTCTACCAGTGGGATCATACGAAAAATACCAATCCGGTCAAATGGCAGCAATCCCTATAATAATGATGTATTTCTATTGAGCAACAGCAAAGGACAAAAAGGATTCTCGTACAATTTTACGCTTACCATTGATAAGGCCTGGACCAACGGCTTTGCATTTAATGCTAACTATACTTACGGAAACAGCCAGGTTAACAATGAAGGCACCAGCAGCCAAAATAACAGTCAGTGGAATAGCATGGAAACGGTTAATGGCAGAAATTTCGTTACTCTGTCAACATCCGACTTTAATCTTGACCACCGGATTAACGCCTATGTGGCCAAAAAATTTACATACACTAATAAGGCTATGGCTACCACCATTTCGTTGGTATACAACGGTCAATCGGGTAATCCATTTAGCTATACGTACCGAAATAGCCCGGTAAACGACGTTTCGGCCACAGCATCCAGCGATTTAATATTTGTACCTACGAAACAACAATTAGCTGAAACCTTTTTCTTATCCAACACAGTAGGCCCACGGTTATACTCTGCCCAGGAGCAGCGCGACCTTTTGAACAGTTTTATTGAAAAGGACCCTTATTTAAAGAAAAGAAGGGGTATGTATGCCGAAAGAAATGGTGCAAGATTGCCTTTTACTAATATTGTTGACCTAAAAATACAGCAGGATTTTAATGTAAAACTGTCGGGTAAAACATACCAATTGCAACTTAGTTACGACGTATTTAACTTTACCAATATGCTTAATCGCGATTGGGGCCGCCAATATTTCCTAAGCTTCGATCAATTCCAGTTGGTCCAGTTTATAAATTACCGGCCAAACACTACCATTCCGCAATACCGGTTTACACCGCTGCCCGAAGGGGCTACTACTTATGGCATCAGCACCTCTACCATACCCAGCTATGCTGCCAGGTGGGTTAGCCAGGTGGGTGTAAGGTTAAATTTTTAAGCTAACATTATTTTACAAAAAGCAAAAGCTGCCTGTAATGGGCAGCTTTTTTTATGAAAACTATATTAATTAATTATGAACATTTGCAAACGCAAAAACCTGCTTGACATTATTTTAACGTTAACCTACCAAATTAAGCAGCATTAATACCCTATCAATTGCCCTGAAAACGGGCAATGGCAACAAACCCGAAACCATTTGTTGCCATTTTTTGTTTTGTTTTGCAATCGAAAAAATTTTTAACTATGAATTTTAAGTCTATTTTAATGTTGCTTTTTGCGGCGTTGCTGGTTACCCCTTGTATATATGCACAAGTAACAACCAGTAGCGTTTCGGGTATTGTACAGCAGGGTAAGCAAGGTTTGGAAGGTGCAACGATAACTTTCGTGCATACCCCTACTGGTACAAGATTTGTTACTACTACCCAAAGTAGCGGTGTGTACAACGTGGTTAACATGATACCTGGCGGCCCGTACACTGCCGAAATTTCATTTGTTGGCCTTGAGACCTTTTCACAAAAAGACTTGTTTTTACCGTTGGGCGAAAATACCCGTCTTGATGTTCCGCTTACCGGTGCATCCACCACTTTAAAAGAAATTGTTGTAACGAGTACTTCTTCTTCTGAAAGAAAGAAGACCGGTGCTTCTACCAGCATAAGTAAACAGCTAATAGCCGCTTTACCAACCTTAAGCAGAAGTATCAGTGATTTTACACGGTTAACCCCTCAGGCAAATGGTAACTCGTTTGGAGGTGCAAGCAACCGTTTTAACAACATTACCATTGATGGTGCGGTAAATAACGATGTATTTGGTCTGAGTGGCTCAGGTACCCCAGGCGGGCAGGCGGGCACCACCCCCATATCATTGGACGCCATACAGGAAATACAGGTGGTGTTAGCCCCTTACGATATCAGCTATGGCAACTTTACCGGTGGTGGCGTAAATGCGGTTACCCGCTCAGGAACTAATAAGTTTGAAGGCTCGCTATATGGCTTTTTAAGAAATCAAAACACTATTGGCGACGACCCGGTTAGCAAAGTAAAAGCTACTAATTTTAGCGACAAACAATATGGTTTCAGGCTGGGCGGCCCTATTGTTAAAAACAAATTATTCTTTTTTGTAAATGCTGAGCTTGCACGCCGTACTGCGCCCACATTATTTAATGCAGGCGATGTAAATGCGCTGCTTACTGTGGCTAATGCCCAGGCACTTGCCGATAGCGTGTCGCGTAAATATGGCTACAATGTGGGAAGTTTTGACCAGTTTAATGCTGAAACACAAAGCGATAAATTGTTTGGACGCATAGACTGGAATATTAATAGTAAGCACAGGCTTACCGTACGCCACAACTACATAAAGGCTTACGACGATAATATATCCCGCTCACCTACACTTTTCCGTTTTGGCAACAATGCCTATAGGTTTAACAACAACCAAAACATTACCGTAGCTGAGCTTAGAAGCCGTTTTAACAACAGGGTATCTAATAACCTTATTTTAGGTTTACACCGCATACGCGACTTTAGGACAACTTACGGCGAGTTGTTTCCTTTTGTAGAAATTTCGGTGGGTTCAGGTATTGCTCAGTTTGGTTCCGAAAGAAGCTCGGTTGCCAACGAGCTTGACCAGGATATTTTTGAAATAACCGATAACCTTAAAATTTTTAAAGGCAAACACACCTTTACCTTGGGTACACACAACGAGTTTTTTAAATTCAGAAACCTGTTCATTAACAATTTTAACGGCCGTTGGTCTTATAACAGCCCCACCGACTTTTTCAACAATAATAACAGGCAGGTTCAAATTACCACCAGCAATATACCTGGTAACCCTAAACCAACAGCATCTTTCACCTCGGCACAGTTAGGTTTTTATGCGCAGGATGAAATACAGGTAAACCGCAATTTTAGAATTAGTATTGGTTTGCGTGCCGATATGCCGATTGTTGGCGATCAGCCCGGCTTTAATCGCCTGGTCGATTCTACCTTTAAATCAGAATACAGCACATCATACATTCCCAACAAGCAGTTGCTGTGGTCGCCTCGTGTAGGTTTTAATTATGATGTAAAAGGCGATAAGAGTGTGGTATTACGGGGTGGTGCAGGTATTTTTACCGGGCGTATTCCTTTTGTGTGGATATCGAACCAGTTTTCTAATACCGGTTTATTATTAAGCACGCTTAACATTCCCGGTTCAAGGCCATTTGTACCTAATGCCAATAACCAGGCTTCGGTAGGTGGCACCGCTTCTCGTAATTTTGAAGCCAATATTATTAGTAAAGATTTCAAATTTCCACAAGTGGCAAGGTTTAACCTGGCTACCGACGTAAAGTTACCTGGTGGTATTTTAGGCACTTTCGAGGCTATCTATTCAAAAACCATTAATAATGTTTTTTATGAAGATGTGAACCTTGCCAACCCCGCTGGCATTGTTGACCAAACGTTTAACAATGGCGCCGATAAGCGCATTGCCTATTCAACTTCAATCGGTGCCGGTGGCAGAAGGATCAATCCTCAAATTACAAACGCCATTTTATTAAGCAACACCAACAAAGGATATTCATATAACCTGACTGCCCTGTTGAGTAAAACCTGGCGCAACGTTTTTGCCCAAATTGCTTACAATCATAACGATGCTACCGATGTAAACAGTGGTGCAAGCTCAACAGCATTATCTAACTGGCAGTTTGTACAGGTGGTGGGTAATCCAAACACACCGGCTTTATCCGTATCAAACTACGCATTAACGCATCGCATAACAGGTGTAGTAACTGGTTTTGTTAACTATGCCAAAGTATTAAAAACTTCTCTTTCCTTCTTTTACTCAGGCAGTTCGGGCACACCGTTTACTTATGTTACCAACGGTGATCTTAATGCTGATGGGAACTTTGGAAACGACCTGATTTATATTCCACGCAATAGCAGCGAAATAAAATTTGTTGATTTTTTAAGCAATGCTACTACAGTGCGTTATACCGCAGCGCAGCAAGCCGCCGCTTTTGAGGAGTTTATTACCAACGACAAATACCTAAGCAAGCGCAGGGGCATGTATGCAGAAAGAAACGGAGCAAGAACCCCATGGGAGCATGTAGTGGACATGCGTATTGCACAGGACTTTACGGTAAACGTAGGTGGGGCTAAACATGCTCTACAATTTACCTTTGATGTATTTAATTTTACCAATCTTTTAAACAACGATTGGGGAAGGCAGTACGCGGTGGGCAACCAGGCATACAGCCTGTTACAAACCGTTAATCGTACCTCGGGTGCTTTTGCTGGCAGGGGCTACAACTTTACTATTGACCAGGTACCATATAACCTGGTATTTGGTTCAAGGTTCCAGGGGCAGCTTGGTCTGAGATACTCTTTCAATTAGGAGAACACTTATACAATAAAAAAACCGTCTCTTGCAGAGGCGGTTTTTTTTTACTGCTATTATACGAAAGCATCGTTGCCGCGCCAACCAACAACCGACAGGCTCAGTTTAAGAGCAATGCTTTATTTGGCTTTTACAAACAAACTATTTGTGTTTAAAACCGCTATAGGTCAACAATTATACCTCCATTTTTATTAAGCCGAATAAATATTTTATAGCTCCTAATTGTTTGTACACCCTGGATTGCTGAACACGTTTTAATTCCTCCCTAATCAAATCTGTAATACATTCATATAATGTTATTGTAAAAACTGAATAATTATCCGCTATTTGGTAAAATCAATGCTGAACATCATATCATGATAAAAAAGGCTGAATAAAATTACTAATGGTACAAAAGTGCAAAACGATTAATGAAAACTGCTATAAAGCCCGGTTCCAAAATATGAGCACCATTTGCGGATAGTTATTGATTACTTCTACGGCGTGCTCCGGGTTTTGTTACAAGATCATTATAATACTTGCCGGCCTCTTTTACATCCTCTTTTGGCTGGTCGGGAAAAAGGACTTTATTCGCCATTTGCTTCTTCGTTGTCTCACTCTTTTCAACATCTAACCAAGCCGATAGGGAAGCCTTACCAGCCTTGTATTCTCCAGGCCACTCTTGTAAAACTTGACTTTGCCAGTTTGGTATTTCGTCATTTTAGCTAATATGATCCCGATTAATGTCAAAAACATTCGCATCTTCAGTAAATAATTTTCGCTTGTTATCGTCCACATCAATTGTGACTTTAGGCAGGATCAAACAATTTTACAAATAGTTAAAGTCAATAAAGGCAGTATGGTAAAAAAAAGTCGTGTAGTAAAAAAATATAAGACAATATTTAAGATAATTGAGTTTCGCCGCCTTTGCAGGTGTTCTTTAACTGTAGATTATTGCGCACCCGCTTTAAAAAATACTAACTAAAAGCTACAACTACGCCGCATGCTTGCATTACCATAACCACCTCATCATTGCCTGCGTGTCAGGTCCAATATAAAATTTTGGCATTTGGAAAATTCCGGGCAATCTCGCTATAAAAAAACTGCTTCATCTCGTTCATTTGAGGTGCCGGGTATACGTATTTGCTTCCACCAAATTTGTTGCGTTTCATAGCTCTTTGCGTTTCATCCATTTCCAGGCTTGAGTTTGGGTACCAACCATTGAGTACTTCTTTTGACCCTGGGGTAAACCGGTGAGTGATTAATTCAAACGTAAGGTCGGTTAAAAAGTTGAGCGCCTGCTGCAGTTGGTTAAGCAGTTGGCTATACTGATGCTGCCAGTTATCTATGGCTATAATAGGCGCTAAAACAACACCAATGGGATAGCCGCCACCACCGGCTTTTTTAGGCAGCGCCAATTTACGCAACGCCTGTATACGGGCCGCAACAGAGGCTGTTCCACCTTCCAACCTGCCCGATACGGTTGTGGCATTTAAACTAATACGCCAGCGTGTACGGCCATTATGCTCAATGTTTAACAAAGGCTCGACTGCATCAAACTTGGTAACAAACCGAAGGTGAGCATTTTGCTGGCGACCAAAAAACCCGATCGTTTCAGCCAGGCTCCCTGTAAGATGCTCAAGGCTTAGCGGATCGGTATAGCAACTTGCCTCAAAAGAGGTGATTTTACCAACCTGTTGATAATTAAGAGTATTTTGCAAAATCAATGGCAGGTTAGCAAATACACGAATAGCCGGTGGCCCTTGCAGGCTGCCCGCCAAATAGCAATACTGGCAATGGGCAGGGCATCCTTCAGCCAAATGAAACTGAAAATCGGCAGAGGGCGGAATGGGAGTTAATCTAAAAGCCGACGGTGGTGCATTTACTATGGCCAACGTATTTTTAGCTATTTTGTAGGTCTCTTTTTCGGTGGCGCCCCGCAGCCCGGTCACCCGCTTATTTTTTAAAATTTCTATATTGAGATTGTAGGGTTTCAATCGTTCAAAAATGCGTTGACCAAAAGGTTCTTCCAACGCTTCGGGTGTAAAAACCACCCGTTTTGGCATCCATAATTTTTGGCGTGTGGCAATATTATCTTTAAAATCCTCAACGGAGTATGTGTGTAACATTTGCATAACTATGTTATTCAATTATCACGCCCTTCATATGCTTTAGTCATGTTGTCGCGTGTAAGAAATAGTTAAGAATAGAGAAGAAATAAGATGGTGTTAAAAAAACTGCCTGGTTACACTGGCCGGCCAGCCTTGTATGCTGCAAGCCGCTGTGCTAAAACCTGACTTTGCCAGTTTGATATTGCCTCATTTTTGGCAATATGCTCTTTGTTAATATCAGGAATATCGGCCACCTCAACAAATAATTTCAGCTTATTATTGTCCCTATCAGTGGTGACTTTAGGCATAACTAAACAATTGTACAGTTTAATAAAGTTGAAAAAGGCGGCATGGTAAATAGAGCCCCAGATAGTCAGCCTTACGCAAAGGCTGTTTTGTAGTACAATAATAAATTCGCCCCATAAATCCGCATAACTATCAGGTTATAAATATTGCTAAAAAAAATATTGTAATTATAAAAAGTTTGCATTTACTATATAATTTAAAGCGCTTTTAAAAACATCACTAAATATTGTTTAAGTTAAAATTTAACAACCAAAAAACATGATTATGACTTTTCAAAATAACAGACTTACCGGTATTGTGCTTTCAGTTGCACTATTATTATCGGTTATGTTTGTAGCCATGCAATTTTTAAATGAAATAAACTAATCAGCATTTGACTTTATTGTAGCCGGCGGGCACTGGCTTACTTTGCAAACTGGTAAAAAGAAAAGTAAAAAGACCAACCAGCGTATGGCAATATGCATAGCTATCCTGGCTGCAATGTTTTTTGTTTGGGCCTACCTTGCTGTAGGCATCTTTGGTGCACCGTTCGCTGGCTCCCAGGGGTGGTTACTGATCCCCAGCACTATTGTAACGGGTATTATCTCTCCAAAAAAAGCAACTCACCCAATCGTGAGCAATAAAAAAGGAGTTAGCTTTAACCCAACTACCGTTAACAAAAACACCATCAAATAGCAACGACCGGCCTACAATAAGAACGCCGTTTACCATTAACTTTATTGCTTTGTTTTACCACAAAAATACCCAATGGCCACAATTAAACTTGCCAGTGCAAAAGGCAAATGGATAATGGTATCGGCTATATTAGCCAGTGCAATGGCCTTTATAGATAGCACAGCCCTGAACGTGGTTTTACCGGCCATGCAGCAAAGCCTCAATGCATCGGGCACCGACCTGTTTTGGATTTTGAATGCCTACCTGCTTATGCTGGCTTCGCTTATTTTAATTGGAGGTTCGCTAGGCGATAAACTTGGCCGGAAAAAAATTTTAATGACCGGCATCGCCATTTTTATTGTTGGGTCGGCTTTGTGCGGTTTGTCGCCGGGCGTATATTTTTTAATTGGTGCCAGGGTAATGCAGGGATGTGGGGGCGCTTTAATGATACCGGGCAGTTTATCGCTTATCTCCTCATCGTTTAACGACAACGAGCGGGGCAAAGCCATTGGTACATGGTCGGCAATTACTACTGTAGTAACTATTGGCGGTCCCATACTGGCCGGCGCATTGGCCGATGCGGGTTTGTGGCGGTTTATTTTTTACATCAACATTCCCATTGGCTTAATTGCGCTGTATTTTCTTTGGAAGCATGTAGAGGAAAGCCGCGATAATGAAACAAATCCTTCAATAGATTTTATGGGGGGGGCGGCCATTTTTGCAGGGCTGGTTTGTTTGACCTTTGGGTTTTTACGCATTCCCGAAACCGGTTTTAAGCATTGGCAGGTGCTTACATCGCTGGCGGCAGGTGTTGTGCTGTCAGGTATTTTTATTGCTATAGAAAAAAAGAGCAGTAACCCGATGATGCCTTTGCAACTTTTTTTTAATTCCACCTTTAGTGGTGCTAACATATTGTCCTTTTTTTTATATGCCGGACTAGGAGCAGGCTTACTTTTTTTGTCGCTAAACCTGGTACAGGTGCAAGGGTACAGCCAGTTACAATCTGGCATGACCCTCTTGCCATTTACAGTCCTATTAATTACGCTTTCCCGTTTTGCAGGCAGCCTGGCCGATAAATACGGTCCCCGATGGCTGCTGATTACCGGGCCTGCAATAGCGGGCATAGGCTTATTACTTTTATCTTTTATAAAACAAACAGCAGGACCATCTGATTACTGGCAAACCTTTTTTCCCGGTATCGTTTTATTTGGTTTTGGTATGTCCATAACTGTAGCGCCCCTGACTACCGCAGTTATGGGTTCAGTTGCTAGTCATTTTTCGGGCACTGCTTCGGGTATAAACAATGCAGTTACCCGCATAGCCAGTGTTTTTGCCAATGCCATTTTTGGCGCTTTGGCCATTGTATTTTTTACTTCTTCGCTTCAAAAAAACATACAAAACATTACTATACCCAACCAACAAAAACAACTGGTTATGCAGCAAGCCGTTAACCTTGGCGATGCCAGTGTGCCAGCCGAAGTTGAAAGCAACAATAGGCAAATGATTGACGTTGCTTATAAAACGGGTTTTATTTATGCCTATTCGCTAATTATGAAAATATCGGCAGGTCTTGCTTTTGCGGGGTCGCTTATGGCGGTTTTGTTTATATACAACCATAAAACAGAAGCGACCAACTAAAAGTACTGACGGAGAAATACAATGCTGGTTAACTAAATACGCTCACTAAACCACCAATGAGACATCCACATTACGATCGTTAAAGAGAATGCAAACGCCAGTTTGAAAATTTCTTCGTCTGCTGCTTCTTCTTCTATTTCTTTTTTCAAGATCTTCCCTCGCTGTCACTTTAGCGTTGCAATTTCGTCTTTGCAGGTGTTTTTCACCTGCAAACTATTTCGCCTGTATCCTTTCATGGTGTTTACTCAGTACCGCTGTTTTGACAATGTTTTAATCCGGCAGTTGTAGCAAGTGCAAACTCTTTCGCCTGTAGCCTTTAACGGTGTTTTGCCCGTACCGCTGCTTCACGAGGTTTTAATTCGGCAGTCATAGTAAGTCGTATGGCATTTGGATATGCACAAACTAATCAACCATGCACACAATATTTAATGACAACGCCAACGACGGCATCCGGTATCACTATAATATACTTTCCACAGGTACTGCCACCTCAAAGTTGCGCATCGCAATAAATTCAGGTCGGGGTTTATCGGTATCCGGCAATTTATTATTTGTCCTGTTGTAGGTTAGCAGGTAGGTATGCCTGTCCCACGGCGATAAATTGTTTGACGAAGCATGAAAAATGTTTCCGTGAAAAAATAAAACGGTGCCTGCAGCACCTTTTGCAGAAACCATTCCATTTTTACTAACCCATTGAGCAATGGTATTTTGTTTTAGCGTGTATTTAAGGTCGCTGGTTAAGGCAGTCAGGTAAGCTGCACTTTCTACATATTCCTTATACCAGGAGCTCTCAAGATCGTTAACGTTTTCGGCATCATCAACAACCCCTGCATTATGCGACTTAGGAATTAATAACATGGGTCCATTAAATTCGGTAACCGGGTTCAAAAAAACCATAGCTGTAAGTACATTTGGCCCAGGCATACCATCATCCTTTTGCCAATAAGTATAGTCCTGGTGCCACTCCCACCAATCGCCAACCATTGCTGCTTTACTATTTATTTTACTCTGGTGCAAATAAATATCGCCGTCCAGTAGCTGGGAGGCACACGTTAGCAGGTTTGCGTACCGCGATGCTCTGTCAAACACCACATTAGAGGTATTAGGTGCAAAAAAGGACCTTACAGATCCACTCTTTTCCAGTATCCTTCGTGGACAGTCTTCTTTTATTACCTCTAGCATTTCTTTCAACAGTAAATCAACTTCAGGTTTGGAAAAAATATCTTCAACCAATAAATATCCTTGCTCCTGAAAAAAAAGTACCTGGTCCTCTGTTAGTTGCATTTGTAAAGGTTAAGTTTTCAGCCATAGATGATGATAACAAATTAAACGATGCTTAGTAATAATATTAAATTTTAAAAGATTAAACGTTTTACTTAGGTTGAAATGATGCATTTTACAGGTTTCTCAATTTCCTAACTAATATTATTTAAGGGAGCGAATGGCGTAAAATGACTATGAGGTTATGCCCCTGTTGTTGTTGTTCCTTTGTCCCCGCCAACCGGCCCATGTTAAAAAATCCCGCTTCCCCACAAATAGCCCAATTTGTTTTAATCCTTTTTATACAAGTAATAGGTCTTGATGGTCTCGGTGTTTACCGTAACATTCGCAGGATTAATAAAAAATCGCCCTCCATTATCAAAAAAAGGCAGGTAGTCGCCTGTGGCTCCATATTTTTTTCCACCCCAAAGGGTAAAAATATTACTTGCGCTGCTAACCAGTACACTGTTTCTGCCGCCTTCGGGCTGGCTGTAAGTGGGCAACGAAGCCCACGAATTAAGCGTGTTATTGTAAATACCACCGCCATTTATACCATAGGTAAACATATAATTGTTGGCAAAAACAGCGGTTGATCCAAAATTAATTAATGGTGAGTTGGCTATAGCCAACCAGCTATTGGTACCAGGGGTATACCGTGCTCCCGTATTAAGTCCGTTGCCGCCGGTGTTGCCACCCCAAATCAATAATTGTGAACCCGTCCAAACCGCATTGGCACCTTCACGTGCGGTTGGGTTTAACACTGCTACGGACATGGGCGACCATGTACTGCTGGTAAAGGAATAATAATAGCCGGTATTGGTTTGTGCAAAGGTTGATAAAAGTAATCCGCCCCAAATATAAAGCCGGTCGTTGCCCATGGTAAAGGCGTAGTTAATGCGGGTGCCGGGGTTTCCCACGCTTGCTATAGTGCTCCAGGTATTGGTGGTTAGGTTGTACCTGGCACCATCCGCCAGTGTTGGGCCGTTAAAGCCGCCCCAAATAATCATTTCGTTAGTGGCGGCATTGTAGCCATAGGCCATGGCAGTTCTTGCTAAGGGCGCCCCAACAATGTTTAAAGGAGTCCACGTTTTAGTAGCAGGATTATACCTTGCTCCGTTATTAAAGTAGTTATACGAACCGGTAATGGTAGAGCCGCCCCATATAACTAACTCGGTGCCTGTCCATATTATAGCAAAATTAGTGCGTGGCGAGGGCGCCCCGGTTTTTGCAATAACATCCCATTCGTCGGTGACCGGATCGTAAAAGGCACCCGTATTTAGGTAAAGGTCACGTCTGCCTCCCCAAAAAGCGATCTTGCTGCCTGCCTGTACCACTTGTCCGTTTGCCCGGCCCTCTGAAACTGGCAACCACGAGTTACCACCAATAGCAATCGTACTTGGTTCGTTTAGTTTAAAAACTACCTTACCGCTTTGGGTATATCCGCCGCTAATAATGTTTGCATCGGGTGCTGTTTCGCCCAACACGATAGCCCCTTGTGGCAGCGATTTTGCCATAGCGTCCCACCCTGTTCCGTTGAAGGCAAATAGTGCACTAACCGTAGTATCATACACCATTAGCCCTTTGGCTGGCGATGGTATAGACATTCTGTTGGCAGATGCCATTCGTGGTATTAACATCCCTCTTTTTTCGCTGCTAACATCTAAAATGGAACTTGCGTTTGGTGGCATATTACTGTTGTTAATTGCTACCCCTTGTGCAAATTGTTCCATTTGCAGCGTAAAAACCAGTACCATGGTAACCAACATTTTTTTCATACAAGAAGCTTTGAAATTGAAAAAATCAGTGAATGGGACCTTTGAAAAGTGATTTTTTGATGACTATATTTTAATGTATACAGAATACCATTATACCGGAAAATTACTACGTATGAAACTTTCACTAAAATATTATTTCCGTAGTATGCTTTGCAATTATTTATTGGCTAATGCCAGCGTGAGCATGCGGGCACAAGTTGTATAATATTGTTTTTGACTACTACGAAAACTACACCAGGGGCCTTCCCCAAATTGCGCGAATGCAGGTGTATGGTTGGCCCCGCTCAAAAAAAAGCTCACTAATAGACTCTGGCAGAAAGCTCTCTCTTCAACAATTTACAATGGGCATTACACCACTTGAAAAAAGAATTTCAACCCAACGCACTAAACATTGCATGTAATTTTTCACCGGCTTTTGGAAACCGCAATTACTTAAAAGATAGATAATAGAATGGTACGTTTTAGATTTTAAAAATGCAAACTAATGCTCTACGTTTCTAGAAACGAAGATAACAGATGCAGGCAACCAGTCTTTCAAAATCAGAAGAACAACTTTTGGAGATTATCTGGACACAGGAGCAGGTTATTATGAGGGATATAATTCAAAGTTATCCTGATCCCGTACCAGCGCCATCAACCATTGCTACACTCCTTAAGCGAATGCAGGAAAAGGGGTTTATTGCTTATTTAACTGTTGGCAATTTCAGGCAGTATTACCCGCTGGTAAAAAAGTCAGATTATTTCGCAAACCAGCTTAACAGAATTAAAAAAAGTTTTTTTAGTGATTCCGCATTTCAATTTGCATCTTTTTTTACCAGGGGCACTAATCTCACCGCCACCGAGCTGCAAAACTTAAAACAGATAGTAGAGGAAGATTTAAAAAAGAAAAAGTGATGATACCGTACATCTAAAACCATATTTTTTGCACCGCGTTATTGTTTTGTGTTTACAGATTATTGTTAAAGAAACAAAAGATGCATGTATTCAACAGGGCATATCTTCTGTTGGGCATACTATTTATTTTTTAATACCCCCTTATCAATTACAATAGCGTCACAACCGCCGAACCTGGCGTAGCCGCTGCTTTTTTTCGCAAGCAAATTATTTCAGGTTTCGGTACGGCACTAGCCCCAACCGCTTTAAAACAGGTACTTGCTGTATCCCCGTATATTTTAATTATCTATGGAACAATAACCACTGTATCATTCATTCGATTTGTAATCAATACCAGGTCCATTGTGCTTAGCACTCGTAAAAATTCAACTAAGCTATACGAAAGCACAAAAATTGTATTAATGACCGGGAACGTGTTGCCGCATAGCTTTTTGAATTTTATTTTTGTAAACGGCGAAGACTATTTAAAAAACGATATTGATCGTAGAATTTTACTTCATGAACTATCCCATGTTCGACAAAAACATTCATTAGATATTTTACTGACCGGGTTTTTACGGGTATTCTTTTGGTTTAACCCGTTTCTCTATTTCTTTAAAAAAGCAATTCAATTAAACCATGAATTTTTGGCAGACCAGGCGGTTGTTGAAAAGTTTGGCGAAGGCCACAGCTATCAAACTTTACTACTAAGGGAACTAAGTAAACAGTTAAGTCCGGCCCTCACAAGTGCATCAAACTATTTTATAACCAAACAACAATTAATCATAATTACCATGCCATCATCATTCGTTTCAACCGTGTGCCGTAAAGTTGCGGTTGTTCCGGTATTTATTGTAGCTGCGTTTTTATTTAGCACCAAAACGTACGCTAAGCAAAGCGGAGATAATCTAGGTACCTCCATTGTACGGATGCTTCACCGAAATATAGTTTTTCCCGAAAGTTTATCTACAGGTGATGCTGGAATTGCCCTATTGCACTTTTCTAAGTCAAACGACACTTTGCTGATCAGGATGTTGTATAGCTCCTATAAAAATTACGGGGCTGGCGTGGATAGAGCATTACTAGAAATCGCAAATAAAGCTGGATTAAATGCAACGTTTACTCAGGATGAATTAATCGTTCCCATTTTTTACCAGTATTTTGATGGGCAAAATCGGCAATATGAAACAACGCTTACTCCAGAGGCAAAAAAGGCAATCACTCAATTGGAACGTAACATTAATGTTAGTGCTCCTGTAATTATGGTTGGTATTCCAAATTAGTACTTGCTATTTCGACTGCTGCATCTGTTACTGTCGGCAATGGCATTACAGGTTGTTGTGTGCTGGTTTAAGGCCAACTATAGCGGGGTATGAACGATTAATAAACCAACGTTAAGTTGTATCAGAAACTGTTATATCGATTCGATGCCTTTGGGAGAAAATCAATACGTACAAAGCATGTATGCAGGTATTGCAAATGATCCGGGATTGTGGCGGTATTCTGCATACCTTTTGTCTACGACCAAAGCGGACTAATGGTAAAAGTTTAATGGTTTTAAGCGTTGCTTAATTTATAAAATTAACCTGGAACTGTCGATGGATAGTGACCTGCTGGTGATCCACCGCGGCCGCCATAACGCCAAACCGATTGTTGGCGGCTGGCTTCTTAATTCCAAAAATTGTATTCTTCGGTTCTTTCTAAATTGAAACTTTTCTTTCCTAAATTGTCATATCGGTATCTAACCCTTTGTGTGCCTGTTCTGTTGTCATGGAATACATGCAAACTAAGCCTATAGTGCTTGTCATGCTCTAGTCTTTCATACTTATACATGATGCCCATAAAAGTTTTTATGTCGGAGTTTGTCGTCAGTTTTTGTTCTTCACAAATACAAGATACCCTCCAATATTCAACATAAACTAATCAGTCATGCTCGTCAAAATATTTATCTGTTTGGTAGGTTTTACATCCCGTTTCAATCAGGAAGAATGTTTCCATTCTAATAACACCTCCTGCCATAAAAAGGTGAGCTACAACAATTGAGTCTTTGAAAAACGTTGTATCCACTTTCAAAAGTTTGGTAATTAACCGATATCTAAAACTCATTCGGTTAATATTGCTTCTACTTTGATGAAGTTCTGTCTTCAGACTATCTTAATAGTATTTTCCTATTAAAGTATCTGAACGGTTTTGAGCAACAGTTATATTACCGATAAGTAAACATAATATGATTAGGTAGTGTCTTAAAGCTTGCCGCTTAGGTTACGGCTTGGCGTTGCGGCTATATTCCGTATTCCTTCTTCTCATAACTAAAGCCAATAAAAGATATAATGTTTATTAGTTACTATTACTGCATAATTTATAACGAAAACCTTAAGCTTTCAATAATTAGTAAACTGCTGCTGATATTGCAATGTTTTACACATTTTCAATTCCTGTCCAATTAATTTTTTTTGACAATACATGGCGCTGTTGCTACTCTACCCACTATTTTCACGTTCCAAAACTGAAGTAATTGTATTTATTAGTGGTGAAATTGAGTGCTTTCTGCCCTGTTGTTGGCGGCGCCTTTTAAAAAAGCAGATAGTTTACGGTAGTAGTTGTATTATCTTGTGACAAAAGAGCATATTGGGTGTCTCTCTTCGCATTACGAAACAACTGGCGGAGCCCAACCTTAAAATAAAACCAAAGCTATATGCCCATAGAATCAACAAAGGAACCCGTTAAAGTGCCTGTCAGCGACTGGCAAACACCCGGACAAGCGCTGCGTGGCCTGCTTGAAGGCAAGGGAATTGGTACAAACATTACGTTGATCCGTTACGTCACTGATGTGGTAGGGGAAGGGCCGACCCTTCATGTGCATCCTTACGACGAAATTTTTACCATCACCGAAGGCAGGGCCCGGTTTACTGTCGGTAACAAAACGATTGATGCCGGCGTTGGCGACATTGTTTTGGGACCTGCGAACATCCCACACGGCTATCAAAATCTTGGGCCGGGAACACTTGATTCTCTCGACATACACCTCAGTCCTGAATGGATTCAATTTAATTTGGCCGACGGCTGGAACCAATCAAATATTCTTATTTCGGCTGAGTCGAAGTTATAGAACGGAATACGCAACGCCGTTAAATTTCAGTGCTACCTATAAAGCGAAACTTTGCTGTCGCCACTCTAAATTAATTTCAGGTAACGCTAAGTATTGCCGATGGTTGGCATTTATTCAACTTACAGCCAGGCAACCGATCTACAATATAATTATAATGTTTAGAAATTTATTTAAAAGCTAAATAGAAACTATTCTAAAAATTTTATGAATATCATTGGTATCATTGTAAATTATTTGGATGTGGCAAAAGGTAACCTATTACCTTACGGCTTGGCGTTGTGGCAATAGTCTGTGTTAAAGCTGCCGACAACCAAAGCCGGCTAAAGATGAATTGTTTCGTGGTTTTTACAGCTGCTCAGTTTATTATTTCATTTTGGAATTACAGATAAATACTAAACTGCTGCTGATCCGCCGCAGCGTACGTTCCGAAGCCATAATGCCAAACTATGTTGTATACCACCCTGCGTTCTGTCTGCCCACAATTAAAACCTGGTAAACATAAAAGGTTTACTGGTTTCAATTGCTGCGTAATTTGTAAAAATTAAGATGGAAATTAAGATGAATGGTCAAAGCAATTCCCATTCGTCAAACTAATAAAAAATTGAGATACAATCTGTTGATTCCCTCAAAAAAAGCTACGCTCCTTGCACAATAGCCTTTTTAATTTCCACCGCAACAAACACCACCACCGACGCACCAATAACCAGCAAAAACTCCTGCAGGGTAAGTGTTTCGGTTTTAAAAATAGGGTGTAGGGCGGGTATGTAGGTAACGGCAAACTGCAATAATACGGCTAACAAAACGGCCAGTATCATTGGCTTGTTACTAAAAATACCAATGGTAAACAACGACCTTTTTTCGGACCGGATGGCCAAAACGTTTCCGATTTGGCTAAGGCAAAGCACGTTAAATACAATGGTTTGCCAATGTAAATGGTGGCTAATGGCCCATGCCTGTGCTGCCAGCGTAATACCGGCCATTAACAAGCCTACCCATATCATATCTATCGCCCGTCCGTTTCCAAACACGCTTTCGCGGGGTGGCCGCGGGGGACGGCTCATAATATCTTTCTCCGCCTTTTCAAACGACAACGATATTGCAGGCAACCCATCGGTAACAAGGTTAATCCATAAAATATGAATAGGTAACAGCGCTACCGGCAGCCCCAAAAATGGCCCTATCAACAGGGTCCAAAGTTCGCCCGAGTTGGTGGTCATAAGGTATTTAATAAACTTAAGTATATTGTCGTAAATACGTCGCCCCTCCCTGATAGCCTTTATAATGGTGCTAAAATTATCGTCCAGTAAAATCATGTGGGCTGCTTCTTTTGATACGTCGGTACCCGTTATGCCCATGGCTATCCCTATGTTGGCACGTTTAAGGCTGGGGGCATCATTTACGCCATCGCCGGTCATGGCTACGTAGTGTCCCTTTTTTTGCAACGTATCTATTATTCGTAGCTTCTGTTCGGGGCTTACCCTTGCATACACCCTGATGTCTTCAATTTTTTGCAAAAATGCCTCTTCATCCATTTTAGCCAATTCGCCACCAGTTACTACTAACTGATCGTCGCTGTTTAAAATACCAATTCGTTTGGCAATGGTTTTGGCCGTTAGCGGGTGATCGCCTGTTATCATTACCGGAACAATACCGGCCGTTCTGCACTCTTCAACTGCCTGCTCAACCGCATCCCTTGGCGGATCGATCATGCCGGCCAATCCTAAAAATTGCAGGTCATTTTCGTGGTCGGTATTGGTGGTGTCGCCGGGCAGTTCGTTCCATTGGCGGTAGGCAAATCCCAACACGCGTTGCCCCCCGCCAGCCATTGTATCAACCTGTTGCTGAAGCATTGCCTCATCCACGTTTGCACACCGTTGCAATAATACATCGGGGGCACCTTTTGTAAATGAAATAAAACCATTTTTATAAGGATGGAAGGTGGTCATTAACTTCCGATCGCTGTCAAAAGCTATCTCACCAACCCTTTCCCAAACCGTCGGTTCAATACTACATTCTATTGCTACTTCCAACAGGGCTACCTCGGTGCTGTCGCCGGTAATTTTATTGTCGCTGCCCTTTTCGGCATCGTTGTTCAACGCAAACGAGTACATCAGCAACCCTACCTTTTCCTGTTCTATTACACTGCCTATCTCTTTGCGGGTATACAACTTTTCATTTACAAAAACCTGTTCTACATACATCTTGTTGCGCGTAAGTGTGCCAGTTTTATCGGTACAAATAAACGTTACAGAACCCAGCGTTTCCACGGCAGGCAACTTTCTGATAAGCGCATTAAACTTAATCATTCGCTTGGCGGCTAACGCAAGCGAAATAGTAATTACCGCAGGCAATGCCTCGGGTATTGCTGCCACTGCCAGCGATATGCTTGTCAATACCAATTGCACCAAATTTTCACCTCTCAGCCAGCCAGACACAAAAAACAAAATGCAAAGCAACAAAACCAGCACCGACAATTTTTTACCAAACGAGGCCATCCGTTGCTGCAGCGGCGTAAGCGACTCTCCCTGTTGTAACATACTGGCTATGCGGCCCAATTCGGTTTTCATGCCCGTGGCCACAACTACGCCGGTGGCCCTGCCATACGCTACATTGGTGCCTTTAAAAGCCATGTTACGCTGGTCGCCTATGGATACCTCCTCTTCGTCAATTTTATCGGTAATTTTTTCGCTTGCCACCGATTCGCCGGTTAGGGCAGCTTCTTCTACTTTTAAATTTACCGACTCTACCAGCCGCAGATCTGCAGGTACCAGGTTGCCCGCTTCCAACACCACTACGTCGCCCGGAACAAGCTCTACAGAGGAAAGAAAAGTTGAATGGCCATCTCTTATCACCTTTGATTGCGCCACCGCCATTTGCTTTAGCGCCTGCATTGCTTTTTCGGCCCGGTACTCCTGTATAAAACCAACCAATGCATTTAGTACTACAATTACCAATATAACAATGGTATCGGTCAGGTCGCCAATAAACCCGCTAATAACAGCAGCGGCCAATAATATAATAATCATTACATCGGCAAACTGGCTTAGCAATATGCCGGCAATGCTCTTTTTTTTCCCTTCCACCAATTCGTTGGGGCCATGCGTTTGTCGCCTGTTTGCAGCCTCGTTGTTCGACAGGCCATTTTTGCCGGTAATCAGTTCTTTAAATATCTCCTCAACGGTTTGGTTGTACCAGGGCATACAAACTATATTTTTATAAACAGGTAAATAACAAGCAAAAAATACAAGAGAATGATGATAAATGTATCGAGACTAAATAGCCATAACTGTTTTTTTCCCGGTTTAAATAATAAGCCTAAACCCACTACTGACGACATAATGATGACGATAAAAACAGAGAACAAATTAGCAGAATCCAAGGATAAAAAAAGTGGACCGTTGCGATAGAAAAGATCGTCTATACCTAAAATAAAAATATTAAAAATATTACTGCCCAATAAATTACCCACTGCCAGGTAGGGGGCGCTCATTCTTAACGCGGCAAAACTTACAACCACCCTGGGTAGCTAAGTGGCTGCAGCTAAACATTATGTGGCAAAATTTAAGTTGATGACTTGCCTGCAAAATTGTTTAAATAAATTTTTAGATAACAGCTGCGACTTTTTAGTCTGTTGAAATAATTGCCACACCCGGTTCCAAAAAGTGTTTTCAAAAATCCGATTTAACCACATTAGCGCCATCTTAAGAGTTTTTTTGTACAAGCATTTGATTTTAAAGCGACATTCTTGCCACGCCCGGTTCAAAGTAAGTTTTTCATATTATCAAATGGCATTTATCCCAAATTTGTCAAAAAGTTGAATACCATCTAAAAGGCACTTATTTACCACTAAATCTTTCATTAAAAGTTACTAAAAGTTTTAATAACAGATCCTGTTCTCAAACTAATAACAATTTAATTTTACCGGCAGCGGATTATTTAACGCCTTTAGAGCAACTACAATCCTGGCCCTTTAAGTTAGGCAGGCTTATTTAAGTGCAATTGCCCAGGTGGACCGCCCAACTGACATCGGCCACCTACCCCGGTATAAGCCTGCAGGACCTGTACAATAAGCGTTAGCCGGGCAAGGGTTCATCTTTTAAATAAATTAAATTGATACTCTTTAAAGGAAATCTAATAGCGCACATGTGAACAGCCCTAATTATGCGCTATAAATAATGGCGTATCCAGCTCCTTCATTAAAACATCGGCCATGCTGGTTTTAAACCACCGCGAAATTTCGCTGCGGCGGTAAGCGCCCAATACCACCAGCTCGTTTTGTTTATGATGGCGCAGGTAAGCGGGTATGCTACCTTCGGCCTGCCCTTTTAAAACCACGTACTGTACATTCGGAAAATGGCGTTTTATAAACTCCTTCATCAGCTTATTATCGGGCACATGGTTACCCGTCACTTCCTCTTTTACTGACAGTACCTCTACCGGGGCTTTCAGCAGGTTACTAAATAGGTAGCTGAACATTTTAATTGCGTACAACGACGACGGGCGGCCATCGTACAACAACACAATTTTATCAATTGGCTTAAATACTTTAGGCACTACCATTACGGGACACTGCACATCGCCCAACAAGTCTCTCATAAAAGCCGTAGGTGGCTTTTCTTTTTTGGTGTTAAACGATTCTGTGGCATCCATTATCACCAGGTCGGCAAACATACTTTCATGTTTTAGTTCCTGCAGCGCCACACTCTTATCGCGATGAACCGAAAAGGTAATCCCGGCTTTTTCGCAGGCCTCCCGAAACTGCTTTACTGCCTCGTCTCTTTTGCCTTTATCTGCTTCGTCTAATCTCTTTAATTCGGTAGTAGCATCAGTAGCCGACATAATTACCTTTTGCAGGTCGTAACTTCTATACACAAATTCATCTAAAAAAACACCTACCAGGTGGGCCCCAGCTAGCTGCGAAACCTGTATAGAATACTGGAGCGTACTTTTGGAAAACCTGTAACCATCAAATACTGCAATAAATTTTTTCATAAGTTGTTGTTTACTATAGTCAAAATAATTACCCTCAATACCAGCAAAAAAGTTGACGATTATTATTTAACCACCGTTTTAAAATTTTTAAAAAAAGAAAAAAAATTTACAAACCCAAATGCCTTAACCAGGCCCGGGTATAATATTTATCAGAATATAATTTACCTTAAAAGCATCTGATTAACAATTGCGCTAGCAGCACAAAACAGTAAAATAAAAATAACGAGGATGATTTTTTGTATCAGGCTTTCTTACTTTGGAGACCATACTGACACTGCTTCGACTGCCTTTACGCGGTTGCGGTAATTTTTAAAAAGACTTTGCCATTGAATTTTTACCACCCCCAACACACCTTCTTTTAAAATGCCTTTATTCATTTTGGATGTGCCCAGCTTGCGGTCGCGAAAAGTGATGGGCACCTCAATTATTTTAAAACCAAGTTTCCATGCAGCAAACTTCATTTCTATCTGAAATGCATAGCCAACAAATTTAATTTCGTTTAGGTTTATGGTTTGTAATACTTCCTTTTTATAACAAACAAAGCCGGCAGTAGGGTCCTGCAGCGGCATCCAGGTAATCATACGGGTGTACATGGCCCCACCTTTTGAATAAAACCGCCGATCCCATGGCCAGTTCTCCACTTTTCCTCCCGGTACGTAACGGCTGCCTACGGCCACATCGGCACCATGCTTGCAGGCCATGTACAGGTTCAGCAGGTCGTGCGGGCTATGCGAAAAATCGGCATCCATTTCAAAAATAAACTCATAATTACGGTCTATGCACCATTTAAAACCATGAATATAGGCTGTGCCCAGTCCAAGCTTTCCCCGCCTTTCTTCTAAAAATAATATGTCCGGATATTGCTCCACAAGGCCCTTCACCAGGTCGGCCGTACCATCGGGCGAACCATCATCTACCACCAACACATGAAACCCCTGCTCAAGGGCAAAAATCGTTTTCAATATGCTTACGATATTGTCTTTTTCGTTGTAGGTTGGTATGATAACGATCTTATCCAATTATAAAGTAGGTAATTTTTGAGGTGGGGTGAAAATACAATTTTAGTGGCTACAGGCGAAATGTTTGAATATCATAAAGCGCTATTAAACCTTTTTTAACAGCGAACGGTTCAAGATTTCAGTAAGCTTCTGTTTTGTATGCATGGGAAAGTCGCCCTTCATCATCCAGTCGTAGTACTGAGGCTCCGACTTTAAAACATCTTCTACCGGGCGGCCTTTGTGTTTTCCAAAGTTAAAAACCTCTACCCCGTTTATTTTTGTAAACCGGCGTGCAAAATCAACCAAATCTTCTTCGCCACAAAACTTACATATTGAGTCTACCGTGGCCCCTATTTGTGGGTAACGCTCAATTTGGGCGCACAAAATTTCATACGTAGCGCTGGCATCTACCTCGGCACCATGGGCACCTTCCAGTACTTTGTTGCAGTAAAATTTATAGGCGGCGCCAAGGGTTCGCTGTTCCATTAAATGAAACACCCGTTGCACATCCAATAACTTTTTACCATCAATACCAAAATCTAAACCCGACCTTAAAAATTCTTCTACCAGCAAGGGTATATCAAACCGGTTACTGTTGTATCCACCCAAATCGCAATGCTCTATAAACTGTTTTACCTCGTTGGCTACCTGTTTAAACGACGGTGCATTTTTTACCATTTCGTCGGTAATGCCGTGTATTTCGCTAACCTCGGCAGGTATGGGTATAAGGGGATTAATTAAACGCCTTTTTACCTGTTTTGTGCCATCGGGTGCTACCCTTACAATGGCAAGTTCAACAATACGGTCGGTAGCAAGGTTGGTGCCTGTTGTTTCAAGGTCAATAAAGGCAATGGGGCGGTCTAACTTTAAATTAATCATAATTGCATAATTGGGTGGTGCTGTAATAATACTAAATATAACAGTAATGTGGCTTACTTGCCTTTGCCAGGCCTATTTGTTGGCTGGTATTGTTGTGGTTTATTGTAACAACCGTGGTGGAGTAGTATTGGCCTTACCGGCTCAAAAAAATATTATACAGGTTGTTTAAATTTTTGACAAACTATTTTGTCAATGGCCATTCCATCAAAGGTGCCACTGCTCATTAACAACAAATTGGTTTGTTCCATATTTTGAGCAAGCAACCATTGCTCAAGCTTGTTTTTATCGCTCATTACCAACAATCCTTTTTTATTAAAACCGGCTACCACCTGTTCATCAGTAATGGGCGGCAATTTTTTTTGTTGTAATGCGTGATGGGAGTAAAACACTACCGCTTCGTTGGCCATGTCAAGGCTGCCACAATACTGCGGCAAAAACTGTTTTGAAAGGCTGCTAAAAGTATGTAGTTCAAGCACTGCTATAAGTTTACTATCGCCAAATTGTTGCTTAACCGCATTTACCGAAGCCTGTACTTTGCTTGGGGCGTGGGCAAAATCGCGAAAGAGATTTTGGTGCCCGCTGCCAGCTAATTTTTCTAACCTACGGGCTGCACCGGTAAAACCTGCCATAGCACTGGCAAATATTTGGGTATTTACACCCAATTGGCTGCATACATACATGGCTGCCTGCATGTTTAGCAAATTATGCTGGCCAAACACTTTTAGTTCGGTTTTGTGTTCGTTTATATTTGCCGTTACCTGCCCGTTGTTTATTTTATATTGAGGCAAACCGTAAGGTTGATAAGTTATGTTGGCCCGACGGGTTTGCTGTACCAACTGCTGAAGTGCGGCATCTGTGTCGTTATAAATAAGTATTCCGCCAGGCGCTATGCGTTCAATAAAAATGGCAAATTGCAGCAGGTAGTTTTCGTAGGTAGTAAAAATATTAATGTGGTCCCAGGCAATACCTGTTAACACAGCAATGTGTGGGTATAAAAAGTGGAATTTAGGCTTTTGTTCAATAGCACTTGCGGGGTATTCATCGCCCTCGCATACAATTATTGGTGCATTGGTAATGTTTACCGATTGTTCAAAACCCTGCAAACGTGCACCCACCAAATAATCAAACTGTTTTTGGGCATATTTTAACACATGCATTACCATGGCGGTAGTGGTGGTTTTTCCGTGGCTTCCGCCAATTACCGCCCTTTTTTTATTGATACTTTCGTGGTAAATATATTCGGGAAAACTGTAAATTTTAATGCCTGCTTCTGTAGCCCTTTTTATTTCGGGATTATCGGCACGGGCGTGCATACCCAAAATTACTGCGTTTAAATCGGCCGTAATATTGTTTACATCCCACCCCATTATGGCTGGCAACAGTCCCTCACTTTGTAAATTTGTGCGACTTGGTTCAAAAATTTCGTCGTCGGAACCAGTTACCTGGTAACCCTTTTTTTTGAGGGCTATAGCCAATTGATGCATCACGCTTCCACCAATAGAGATGAAGTGAACTTTCATTTATATTACTATCTTTGAAATAATCGGTGTAATGTAACCGTTATTTAGTCAATTGAAACAAAGTATGAAAAAGACAATTTTAGCCATCGTATTAGCCCTGGTAATTGCCGGAACCTTATCTTCTTGTGCCTCGTCAAAAAACGGGTGCCCATCGCACAATCCACGTTATTTTAGATCGTAACGTTATTTTATCTACTAACGTTAGCTGTAACAAGTAACACCTTCGTATTTTTGCATTTTTTGCAAAAACATTTATTTATTGTATGAACTGGATACCACTTACCAACGAAACCCAACTGGAAGAACTAAAATCGAAGTCGGCAGATAAACCGCAGGTTATTTTTAAACATAGTACCAGGTGCAGTGTCAGCAGCATGGCCAAAAACCGCCTTGAACGTAAAAGCTTGCCCGACCAGGCCGATTTTTACTATCTCGACCTGATCGCAAACCGCAACATTTCGTCAAAAATTGAGGATGATTTTAAAGTTTACCACGAAAGCCCACAAATACTGGTGATAAAAAACGGCAGCTGCACCTACAACGAAAGCCACTCTGGTATTAATATGGATGAAATATTGGACGAAGTTTTATAAGTTTTTTTAGAACATCGTGTAAAACTATTTATCGCAACAGCATCCTTTTGGGGTGCTGTTTTTATATTTGGGCGATGTATACCGCTGGCAATATTTTTATACCTTCCATTTAAGCATTATCAACGTTCGTGTTTTTTTAATTTGGCTTATAGTTTTTAGCTTTTTAACATCGATTAATACTCACTCAAAATATATTGTATGAAAATAACCATATTTGGAGCTACCGGAATGGTTGGCGGGCAGGTGGTAAAAAAGGCATTGGCAACAGGCCACAGCGTGGTAGCTTTTGGCCGCAACGTAAGCGACCTGATTGATAAGGACCTGGCCAGCGACTCCCTTACTGCGTTTAAGGGTTACATTTTTGACGATACCGATGTATTTAATGCAATTAAAGACAGCGACGGAATAATATCAGTACTAGGTGGTGCACCCGATGGAGAAGACAAAACCCGATCGCTGGGTATTAAAAATATTGTTACGCAAATGGGCAAGGCACATATAAAACGAATTGTAGCCCTTGGTGGCCTTGGCGTGTTAAATGCCGATGAAAATACACTAATTATTGACACCCCCAACTACCCCAAAAAATTTGTTGCAGTAGGAAGGGAACACCTGGCGGCATACCAATACCTACAGGCAAGTAATCTTGAATGGACGTTTATATGCCCCGCCGATATAAAAGAAGAAGCGCCTGCCGGCAACTACATCACCAGGATAAATTATCCACCGGAACCAAACTCGTGTAAAATAACAGCAGAAGATCTTGCAGCTTTTTTAGTAAAAACGGTAGAGAATAACGAATTTCTGCATCAAAAGGTAGGTATCTGTAGTTGATTAGCATTTTTTATTGCTATGGCAGTCTTCACATTTATTTCATAAGCTTTTATCGGTTTCTATTTTGCCACGTGGCTAAAATAACGATCAAGCTCACCAAGGTCAATTTGGGGTAATTGATGCTGTAGTTGCCGGGTTTTAAGCAACGATTGTTGAAGAAATTTTTGGTGGGCCACCGTGCCGGGCTGAAACGGCTTATGCCTGTAGGCATTTATTAACTTACGAACCTCTTGCATGGCTTTGCGGGTAGCCGCATCCATAAACGTGTCGCAAAACTTTTCAAAAACAAATTCGGTGGCAGCATAATTGGGGTGGGCAAGGTCAACGTCGTAAAACCGGTAATCGCGTAAAACATCCACCACCAGTTCGTATGCCGGAAAATAATAACAATGGTTAAAAGTGGCAATTATTTCGTGTACGGCCTCTATTAGTCTTGCCTTGCTACGGTTATTGTTCACAACCCCATCGCGCAAATGGCGCACGGGGCTAATGGTAAAAATTACCTTTATTGTTGGGTTAAAAACCTGAAGCTGGCCAATAATTGATTGAAGATTTTCAATTACCTGTTGTACTGGTAGCAACACCTTATTAAACATTTGTGCAGGGCCACGATGGCAATTGGCTACAGGCTGCCCGGTGCCTACCAATTGATAACTATACGATGAACCAAGGGTAACAATCATCCAGCGGGCCTGCTTTAAAAAATGGTGGGCGTTTTGTTGGGAACGATTTATAGTATCCAACACTTGCTGCTGATCCATTCCCGAAAAATGAGAATGGTGATGCCAGCTTAGCCATAGCTCGTTTAAATAAATAAGGTCGGTAGGTTGATAAACCTTTGGAGTAAGGTACGATTGCAGACTATTGCAAACACTTAACGGATTAAACAATATACCGTGTGGGTTTTGACATGTCAAAAATTGGTGATCGGCCAGCCGCCCGCCAATATGCTCGGTAAAACACGAACCTATTAAAAATAATCTTTCACCATACTGTATGTGTTCAGCGGGTGCAGGTATATTAATATCGGTCATCCATTTCATAAGGTAAACATACGGGTACTAAATAAAAATTGTGGTTGCCAGCTGCCGGGCACGTTGCAATGCCTTATTGTCAATGCCGGTTAATAGTCCCTGCTGTTGTAAAAACACTACCATCCACTCCATGTTCATATTGCCTACCAGTTCGTTTTTTGCCATGGGGCAACCGCCTATGCCAAGTAATGCTCCATCAAACCGCGTGCAACCGGCCACCACCGCGGCTTCAATTTTTTGCTGCCAGTTTTGGGGCGATGAGTGCAGGTGAATACCTATCTGCACCTGTGGATATTGCAGGGCAAGGGTGGCAACAGCAGTACTTACCTGTGCGGGGGTAGCCATACCCACCGTATCGGCCAGCGAAACAGTGGTGACGCCCATAGCTGCTATTTCGCCTGCCCAACGTAAAAGTATCTGCTGGTCGTATGCATCGCCATAAGGGTTACCAAAGCCCATGCTAAGGTATACTACCAATTGTTTTTGGTGTAAAAGGCAAAGCTGCTGAATATCGGCCACCCGGCCCAGGCTTTGGGCAATGGAACTATTGGTATTAAGTTGCTGAAAAGTTTCGGAAATTGAAAATGGGAACCCCAGGTAATGCACCTTTTGTTGTTGCACTGCCTGTTCGGCGCCGCGCTTATTGGCTACAATTACCAGCAATTTTGTGTCGGTATTATTTTCAATGGAATTAAGCACCTGCAAGGTATCGGCCATTTGAGGGATTGCCCTGGGCGATACAAAACTTCCGCAATCAATGGTATGAAAACCCACCGACAACAGCGACTGCAGGTACGTTATTTTTTCAGCCGTCGGTATTATTTTCGGCCAACCTTGCATAGCATCGCGGGGGCACTCCACCAATTGTAGATTTGTTTTTTCCATTGCAAATTAAAGGTATCAATAACATGGTAAATCACTGGCTTACAACCCGTACTATAATAACGAAACATTAAAAGTTAAGAAATGGCAAAATTGTATAAATACAAAAAGCCACCCAAATTGGGCAGCTTCAATATAGTAATAGCCGGCTATTGATTACTTTACAGCTAAAAAATCCTTCACTTTGTCTTTGTGAACAATTGCTTCCTTAAAAGTGTACGCACCGGTTTTGGGACTGCGTACAGCCTTTATTACCTTGCTCCAGTTTTTAGCTTCTGATGCTGCTTTTTGGTCTTTGGTTTTAATAGCCGTTTTTGCTGCTTTTGCCATGGTGTAAGTTTTTTAATACTCAGTTATAAATAATATTGGTTGTCTTGTTACAAGCAATCACAAAACACAACAATTACTATTTAATTTCTTTGTGTAAGGTTATCTTCTTTAAAATTGGGTTGTATTTTTTCAACTCCAAACGTTCAGGGGTGTTTTTTTTGTTCTTTTTGGTAATGTAGCGACTTGTGCCGGGCATACCACTTGTTTTATGCTCGGTGCACTCCATAATTACCTGAACCCTACTGCCTTTCTTTGCCATTGTATAGGAATTTTAACTATTGTTAGATTTTGTTGCCTGCAGCACGCATTTCTTTAACCACGCTGTTTAAACCATTTTTATTAATGGTACGGATAGCTTCGCTTGAAACTTTCAAAACTATCCAACGGTCTTCTTCTACCAAAAAGAAACGCTTGGTTTGTAAATTTGGTAGAAACCTGCGCTTGGTCTTAATGTTTGAGTGAGAAACCTTATTACCTACAATGGGCCGCTTACCAGTGACCTGACATACTCTTGCCATGATTATTTTTTTTTCGGACGGCGAAGGTCGGGAAATATGACTAACTAACAAAACTAAATTTTGTTTTTTTCGCTATTATTTCAGAACCCATTCTAAATGAACCCGCAGGTGCTGTAAAAATAATTGTAAAGGCAAACAAAAGTTACCGACTTTAAGCATGTTTTATTACCCAATGCACACAGCAAACATATAAAACCCAAACAAAAATCAAAAATGCCAGGTTAGTATAATGCCTGTTTTCAATGCTACAACTATACCCAATTAGGTTAAGCCATGTTTATAAAGTACATTCGCCGCGTAAAAAAATATCTATGGTTTTTCTTTCTCGTAACCTTGATTTTCTCGACCATTCCTGTGTAGCCTAACGCTCCCGGCTAATGCACTATATTACTTTACCTTATTAATTTTTAAAGGCATGATTACTAATAAAGCTTCACAGGCTGCTGCCAGCTATTTGGCAATGGAACAAAAATATGGCGCCCACAATTACCATCCACTACCCGTTGTATTAAAACGGGGCGAAGGGGTTTTTTTATGGGATGTGGACGGCAAACGGTATTTTGATTTTTTAAGTGGATACTCGGCCGTAAACCAGGGCCATTGCCACCCCACCATAGTGCAGGCACTTATTGACCAGGCACAAACCCTAACCCTTACCAGCAGGGCTTTTCACAACAACCTGTTGGGCGAATATGCCAGGTTCGTAACCCATTTTTTTGGCTACGACAAGGTACTGCCTATGAACACTGGCGTGGAAGCCGCCGAAACGGCCGTTAAACTGGCCCGCCGTTGGGGATATGTAAAAAAAGGTATTCCGGAAAATAAAGCTGTTATACTTTTTGCAGAAAATAATTTTTGGGGCCGTACACTGGCTGCCATTAGTAGCAGCAGCGACCCGGTTAGCTACAAAGGTTTTGGTCCATTTATGCCGGGGTTTAAACTGGTGCCGTACAACGATACCGTAGCGCTTGAAAAAGCTTTGCAAAACCCGCACGTGGCCGCTTTTATGGTTGAGCCAATACAGGGCGAGGCCGGCGTAGTGGTACCCGGCGAGGGATATTTAACCAGGGTTAAGGCGCTGTGCGAAGAATACAATGTGCTAATGATAGCCGACGAAATACAAACAGGCCTTTGCCGCACCGGTAAAATGCTGGCCTGCGACCACGAAAATGTACGGCCCGATATATTGGTGCTGGGCAAGGCGTTAAGCGGTGGCGTATTACCAGTATCGGCAGTGTTGGCCGACGACTATATTATGCTAAATATTCAGCCGGGCGAGCATGGCAGTACCTACGGCGGTAACCCGCTTGCGTGTAAAGTTGCCATAGCTGCGCTTACCGTATTAAAAACTGAAAATATGGCCGAAAAGGCCGAAGCCATGGGGCAGTTGTTGCGTAGCGAACTGGCAGGTTTACAATCACCTTTTATTACTACCATACGTGGTAAAGGATTATTGAATGCCATTGTTATTAAACATTCAAACCCCGAAGCCGCCTGGGACCTTTGCGTGGAACTGATGCGCAACGGCTTGCTGGCAAAACCTACCCATGGCGATAAAATAAGGTTTGCCCCGCCGCTTACCATTACTGCGGCACAAATACATGAGTGCGTAGGTATTATTCAACAATCATTACAGGTGTTGGTGTAAACCCCAAACTTGTCATACTGCTATTTAATTTAGTCAAATATGGACATCCATCTTCACCACGAAGAACATATGGAAAGCAGTGACCTGCTGCGGGATATTGTAATTGGAATGAGTGATGGGCTTACGGTACCGTTTGCACTGGCCGCAGGGTTAAGTGGTGCGGTAGACAGTAACCACCTGGTAGTAATTGCCGGGCTGGCCGAAGTGGCCGCTGGCAGTATTGCTATGGGCCTGGGCGGCTTTTTGGCCGGCAAAACCGAAATAGACCATTACAATAGCGAACTGCGCCGCGAGTACGACGAAGTGGAACGGTTACCCGATAGGGAAAGAGAAGAGGTGAGGGAGTTTTTTGAACACCTTGGCCTAAGCCCCGAAGTGCAAATACATGCGGTGAACGAACTAACCAGAGACAAGGACCGGTGGGTTAATTTTATGATGAAACATGAGCTGGGTCTTGATAAGCCCGATGAACAACGTGCCCGCAAAAGTGCCTTCAACATAGGCCTCAGTTACGTTGTAGGTGGAATGGTACCCCTACTGCCCTATTTTTTTATAAAAGATACCATTGAAGCATTAAAAATGTCGGCTATTATAACGCTTATTTGCTTGTTTGTTTTTGGATTTTTTAAGGCTAAAATAACAGGCGTACCCCCTGCGGCCGGCGGTTTAAAAGTAATGTTAATTGGTGCCGTGGCGGCGGCCGCAGCCTTTGGTATTGCAAAGTTGATACAGGGTTATTAATGGCCGTTTATTTAACGGGTGTTACTCTTTTTTGTTGCTGATAAATGAATAGCTGGTGTGCAATTACCATTTAAATTTGTTATGGCAGGGGCACTGCAGGGCAAAAAATGCCACCGTCAATTTTGTGCCGTTATTAATGGGCAGGCCGCTGGCAAAAGGGGTATGCTGCCGACAAAATAGAATGGCATAAAAAATTGGAGCACAAAGTGTATTGACTATTATTGCCCGGTTACGATAATTTACGCACCCGTATACCAAAGGCTTCGGCGGGGTTTTGTTGCAGCAGTTGTTTCAGGTGTTTGTTGGTTAAACCAAGTTGTTTTAGTTGATTGGTTAACTCGCCGGTAATAACTGTGTAGCCTTTAAAACTTCCCCCGTTGGGTTCGCCGGGTTTATACCATCCTGCATCGTGCGAAATCAATACCCTGTTCAGCAATCCCTGCCGGTGAAGCATGGCTATATTTTTTGCATCGTCCATAATATTGCCCCACCCTATACCATCTAAACTTACCCACGCTCCCATTTTAGCAGCTTTTATATACTGCTGCTTATCGGGCTCATTTTGGGCATGTGTCCACACAAAGGCCGATGGATGTACACCCATTTGTTGCAACACTTCTAATTGCTGAAAGGCAGGCACCGCAGGCCCTGTGTGCGAACAAATGGTAAGCCCAGTTTGCAGGTGCGTAATACCGGCTGCCGTAATTAGCCTGGTATGCAACGGGGACAAACTACCTTCATCCACGCTTATTTTCATAAACCCGGGTCTTACGTCGGTACCATCTATACCATCATTAAACTCGTTTATCCAGCGTTGGGCAAGCTGTTCGGCTGTTTCGGTAAAGGCCCATGCGGGCAGGTATTTATTGCTAACTGCCCCATAGTAGCCGGTATTGGTAATTATGTTTATGCCGCTGGCCTCAGCAAGCATTTTTAGCAACTGTACGTCGCGGCCCAAAAATGCCGGTGTACAATCCAACATAGTACGCACACCTGCCTTTTTTGCTTCTTGTATAAATGGCAGCACCCTTTGTAATACATCTTCCCGTTTCCATCTATCTGTGGTTATTTTATCGGCACCAATAAAATCAACCAAAAAATGTTCGTGTACCAGCGTTGTGCCCATTTGCCTGCACGGCAGCCGCCCATTAACGGTGTTGATAGTATACGTATTGCCCGCAACTAATGGGGGTAACACTATTAAAAAAATACCCGACCGTATAAAAGTGCGGCGGCTAACCGTTGCATGTAAGGGGTGCAACATTGAGGTGGTTTTTTTCATACAGGCTTTTTGTTAAATTGATTATTATACATATTTGCCCTATCTATAAAGCTTTAAAGTTAGCCCAATCGTGTTATTGCAACAACCCCGGCATAGCAAGTTATTACCAGGCAATAGTTTTTTTTATGTAGAAAACAAACGCCGGTATGTGGGGTAACTGCATACCATCTAGCTAAACAATGCTTTGCAAATACCCCACAGGTAGTAAGCCCTTAGTTGAGGTAGGGCGCTATAAAAGTTTGATTAATTACCAATAGTGTAAGCCTTTACGATACTATAAATTTTTTATAAAGAATAAAACACTGTGTTGGCAAAGTGAACATTGTGACCTTATGTGTGCTAATTTGGAAATAAATTGTACCCAATGGATACGAAGCTGCCACTGCCAAACCTTATTGAACCCCTATTATTGCCCAACGACCCTACCGAAGAGATAAGACTGTATAAAGAACTGCAACAAAATTTTGTTGACCGGTACGAACAGATTTTTATGGACGATTTGGCCCACAAAACAGTCCTGATTATACCAAGCTTTACCCTTGACGAGGAAATACTGGCCAGGGTAGATGGCGTGCAGTATTATGAAGAGCGGCTGCTGTGCCTGCTTATGTTGTTGCGCATGCCTTACACCAGGGTTATTTATGTTACCAGCATGCCTATTGACCAGGCTATTATAGATTATTACATACACCTGCTGCCCGGCATTACTGCATACCATGCTATGCAGCGCCTTACATTGCTTAGTTGTTTTGACGCAAGCAAGCGGTCGCTAACACAAAAAATACTGGAGCGCCCAAGGCTTTTACAGCGCATAAAAGACAATATACCCAGCACACAACTTAGCCACATTGCCTGCTTTAACGTAACCGAACTTGAACGTACGCTGGCGGTAAAATTACACCTGCCCATATTTGGTTGCGACCCCGACCTGTTGTACCTGGGTAGTAAAAGTATGGGCCGCAAATTGTTTAGGGCAGCTAACATAGCCATACCCGATGGGTTTGAAGACCTAAACACCAAAGCCGATATAGTAGATGCCCTTACCAGGCTAAAAACAGCGAAGCCTGCGCTACGCAAGGCCATTGTAAAAGTAAACGAGGGATTTAGTGGCGATGGCAACGCAGTGTTTAGCTACCATGGAATACCCGAAACTGGTGAACTGGCCGGATGGATAAACGATGTTTTACCCAACCAGTTAAAAATGGTTGGAAACGATATGGACTACGGAACCTTTCTTAAAAAGTTTGATGAAATGGGAGGTATAGCCGAGATTTTTATTGAAGGCGATGAAAAAACATCGCCATCGGTGCAGTGCCGAATAAACCCAACGGGTAATGTGGAAGTATTGAGCACCCACGACCAATTGCTGGGTGGCGAAAGCAACCAGGTGTTTTTGGGTGCTACTTTCCCCGCCAATAATGCTTATGCATCCGAAATTGGCATTTTGAGCGAAAAAATATCTTTTGAACTACAGAAGTATGGTGTAATGGGCAGGTATGCCATCGATTTTATATCGGTAAAAAATGGTAATGCATGGACACATTATGCCATAGAAATTAATTTACGTAAGGGCGGCACCACGCACCCCTACCTGATGTTGCAGTTCTTAACCCGCGGCAACTACAATGCCGCAGACGGCGAATATTATACCGCCAACAACCAACATCGGTACTATGTATGCAGCGACAACCTTCAGCAACCGCACTACCGCGGCCTTACCCCACACGATATGATAGATATAGCCATGGTGAACGGCTTGCTGTACGATAGCAGCACACAGGAAGGCGTTATTTTTCACCTGATAAGTACCCTTAGCCAGTTTGGCAAACTGGGCGTACTATGCATAGGTACCAGCCACGACCGGGCCAACAGGTTTTATAATAAAACAATTGAAGTGCTTGATAGGGAAGGAAAAAAAAACATGGCAGGATTGGTGGGGTAAAAGCATGCTACATATATTATTACGGGGTGTTATTACCCTAAAAGCCTATTTCGTTAAGGTTATATTTACAGATAAAGGCAATCGAAAACACCGCTGGGTTATATACCGGCACCAGCGCTACACCTGTAGCGGAATTAAATAATAGTGATGGCAGACAAAAATGTGCAGTCAAAAAAGAAAGTAAGAACAAAAACGTTCATTTTGCGGTACGATTTCGGCGTACGAACCAAAGGACGCTGTAGACGAGAACCTTGCATATCTTATTATGGAAACTGACTATCCGGACTCTACTGTTCATTCGGGCAAGACTGAACTACTTGATAAATTTTTTCGTGGTGCTATTGACGGTGCCGTTACAAGTGTAAATGGAAAACTGATAAGCGAGTCAACTATAATGGTGGGTAGGTACCCAGGCCGAAGTATTGAAATTAATTTGGGCGATGGTCAGGCAATTGTAAAGATGATGATGGTATTGCGGGAAAAGAAAATGATAATGGTGCAAACGGTAAGCGGTACCGGTAATTATCCAAACAATGCTATTAATAGCTTTTTTAATTCTTTTAACCTAAAAAAAAAGCTGTGCAGGGGTTGGTCGACATTTAATGTAATTTGGATGTTTTTAATTTAATCACCATCTCCATTATTATAAAATATGAAAATTTAATTAAACCAATTGCAGCAATATCAGTTGCAATTTTTCTTTTACTGAACACAAATCAGCGTATCATTAGTTTGTATCTTCCATCCGCGGTAAACTCATAATTCGCAAACTGAAAAATTTATACCATGGTACAACTTATTGTTCTTTACCCCCAACCAACCAATGTACCACAATTTGAAACTGACTACACTGCACATGTAGCCTTATTGCATGAAAAAACGGGTATCCCTACCGATCAAAAACCCTACGCAGTTACTAAATTTCTTGCGGCCCCGGTAACGCCACACTATTATCAAATGTTTAGTATGCCGTTTATAAATTTAAAAGCATTGCAGGCCACCATGGCCTCAACAGGTATGCAGGAAGTGGCGGCCGATGCCAACCGTATTTCAAGCGGTGGGCCTATAACTATATTAATAGGTAGTGACGACTAAACCGAAGGAAAGAATAGCTAATTTGCTTTCTTATAATGGTTCGGGGCTACACACATTTTTCAATACCGTATAATTTTCCTTATCATCTGCCATAACTCGTTTCAGGTAATTGGTTTTATAAAAAATAACCTTTTACGCACATTTTGTATGAGGCAGCTATATGGGTTTTAAGCTAATTGATAGACTAGCGCATACAGGTGGGGTACGCTTTTGCAAATGTTTTTCTTTTTTAAGTTTTTGCCACAATTCAAAACCGCTGGTACTATTTAAAATTTTTTAATTGTTTTCAGTATACTGCGCAAAGTTGTCAAGAATGGATTGCCAGCCGCTCTTTTGCTGATCGATGCTAAAGGTATTTTCAGCCTCAAAATCTTCCCTGATATTGGTAGCGTCCCCTTCACTTTCAAAGTAAATATTAACCAGGCGGCCATCGCTAAGCGTATACGATATCTGCTTTTGCGGTACCACATCGGTATACACGCCCTCAAAATCAAATCCCATACTGCCGTCCTTTGCTTCCATTCTGTTATTAAACTTGCCCCCCGGTTGCAGGTCGTTGGTAGTGCTGGGCGAATGCCAATCAGCCGATGCAGCATTCCATTTGGTAATGTGCTGTGGTTGCGTAAAATACTCCCATACCTTATCAACCGAAGCATTCACTTTAGACGCTATCTCAATAATTGTTTTCTGGTCGCTCATATTTTTACTTTTTAATTTTTACTTATCGTTTTTAATACTTTTAAAAAAATACAGGCTTCACTCCAGTTGAATACCGCCTATAATACAATAAATTAGTAAAGGTGCCGTAAATTATAATAAATACATATATTGTTGCAATTGAATTTGAAATTCTACACTTTTTAAAGCTTCACCTGATAAATATTTATTGATATATCAATTCATTTTTAAGATTTATGTCATGTACCAAAACTGATAAGCAACAAATAGTAATAGCTTTTGTACGAAATTTTATACTTAAAGTAAGACGGGAGAGAGCTTTGTTTGAATTGAACCATCCGCATAAAAGAAATTTATTTGTTAGACGTCTTCACCATTCATGGGCGACTGTAATTGACATTAAAAAGTTGACATTAATTGCTAAGAAGGTAAACGACTTAGATTATATACAAAAACATCTTAGGCTTAAAGACACAGAATTGATTTATATTATTTCGGACTACGACGATATTGATAACGAAATAATGGAGTTTAAAGAAGGTTTTAATAAGTGCCGGGGGAGAGGGATGGTTACTCTATTACTTACTCTTGACGCAAACAAATTATATCCTGATACAGAACAGGTACAAGGTGCACCAGACAAGTTTATTGGAAAAGCATTTTGATATAAGCACATCACTAATAAGCTACCTGCAAAAGCAACCGCACACATTCACCACCTCATTCCACAGAAATTTTATCTATTACCAGCGAAAAATGCTGCTCCTTTTTATTGCCGATTAAAAAAGCCATTTCCTCAATGGTATCTCCGGCAAAATTTGGGTCGTTTAGTTTTTGGCCCCTAAACGAAGGATACATGCTGCTAAACGGTATTTGAATGGTTTGCCATTCGCCTGTGGTGGCAAACCCGGCTATGTATGAAAATACATGATTCACCTTATCTTTTACCCTAAACTGGTATTGTTTTCCATCGCCTTTTAGCCTTATTAAAACGTAGCTGAAGGCTGATACATTTACTGGCGCCATCCTGCACCTTACCGACGAAAAGCCGCCGTTGTTTGCCAGCGAAACCCGGCCACTAAATACGGCATGCCCCTCGTTGTTTAAACCAAACAATCCTGACGACCTTCCACCCATCACCACATCGTCAACTACCATCCAGTTGCCGGTTCCTGTCTTCTCTCCAAAATCAATAATGGTTTGTGTATCCATGGTAAACAGACTTAAAAAGTATATAAATAAAAATGCCATAGCGATCGTTTTTAGCTTAATTGTATCAACAAAAACCAATACAAATAGATCAGTAATAATTGTTAACCAACCTAAAAAAGGTTTACTACGATCATTACGCATTTTATTTTAGCCAAATAGCAATACCATAAAAGTAGCATATAGTCGTTACCATTATAAACCGTTTGCGGTATGGCAATTAAACCTTCCGCCGGGTGGTTGGCCAACAACTACCTAATCATAAATAATACTTATGCTTACGATAAAATAGATAAATATTGACTTATGTATTCATATAGTAAGTTGCATCCGCTTTTAAAGCAGTAATAGTAACCTGCTAATGTGTTGAGCCTTTTTAAAAAAAGTCAACTACTTCCAAATCAACCACACCCATGAGCCAAACCGAGTTGTTTAGTCTATTTGCTTTATTATGTCCCGGCAGTTTTGTTATTGTAGCCCTTTGTTCGTTTTACCAACCAGGTCAGCGGCCTTCAATGGTAAAAACAGGTAGTATCATTGCCGCATGGCTTAACATTATTGTTGCAATTGTTGCTTGTATGCTGGTGGGCCGGTATGGCTTACTTCAAAGCCCATTGGCAGGCTTTCAACAGTTTGGTTTCTCACTTAGGTTAGATGCGTTGAGCGTAACCATGCTTACCATGATCGCTTTACTTTCATTCATTATTGTAAAATTTAGCCTAAACTATCTTGATGGCGATGAGCGGCAGGGCGCCTTTTTGGGTCGGCTTTGCGCCACCATAGCCGCCGTACAACTGCTTGTGGTGGCGGGCAACCTTGGGCTGCTAATAGCTGCATGGGCAGTCACCAGTTTGCAATTACACCGCCTGTTGGTTTTTTATCGTAACAGGCCGGGAGCCATTATTGCTGCCCGCAAAAAATTTATAGTGGCCCGGCTGGCCGAAGTGTGCCTTGTGTTAGCAGCCATCTTATTATTTCGCCAGTTTGGTACCGGCAATTTGGAACTCATTTTTACCGGTTTAAAAAACTTACCCGAAGGCCACTGGAATATTACTGTGGAAGTAGCAGCGGGTTTGGTAGCATTAGCAGCTATTTTAAAATCGGCCCAGTTTCCGGCCTATGGTTGGTTGATAGAAGTGATGGAAACCCCCACCCCGGTATCAGCATTACTACATGCAGGTGTTTTAAACGCCGGCCCTTTTTTAATTATACGTATGGCGTTTTTAATGGAACAGGCAACCATTGCACCGGTACTATTATTGGTGGCAGGCAGCTTTACTGCGCTGTTTGCCTCGGTGGCGTACACTACCCAACCATCGGTAAAGGTTGCATTAGGCTATTCAAGCGCGGCACATATGGGCTTTTCGTTAATGGTTTGCGGCATGGGTAGTTATGGTGCCGCTATGCTGCATATTATGGCCCACTCGTTTTACAAAGCGCATGCGTTTTTATCGTCGGGTAGCGTGGTAGAAGTAGCAAGAGCGGGCAAAATAACTATTCAGGAACGCCTTGGCAACCCGTGGCGCATATTGGCAGCGTTTTTAATTGCAGCAGCCATTTTTAGCGGGCTTGCATTTGCCTGGGGTATATCGCCCTCAACCGATTTTTCGCTGCTAGCCATTGGAGCCATTGTGGTATTAGGTGTTACCCAATTAATAGCTACTGCCCTTGACAGTGCAAAACCGTGGTACGCCACGTTGCGTGCAGGTGCCATGGCCTTAGGTGTTATAACTGCCTTTTTTACATTGGAAGCAATGATACGCATAACGCTACAATCGCAAATAACAACGCTGGCGGCTCCGCAGGCCCACATTATGTGGCTGGTGGCTGGTATTATATTAATATATGCCCTCGTTATTCTGCTGCAGATAGTGTCGCCATTTTTAGCAAAAAATAAGTGGACATATGCTTTATGGGTACACTTCAGGCATGGGTTGTATGCCAACGCGTGGTTTGATAAACTGACCGGCGCCCTACGGCAGCGGGCTACCATCCTAAACAACTAAAGAGCATGAAAAGGCTTACCGTGTAGATAAAACATTCCATTCACAATTACTTTTTTTATACAAATGCATACAACCATAGCAACGCCTCAAACCAATAATCAACCCGCTATTAACACACCAAACAAAACACAACTTTTGCAGGCTATAAAAATTGCCTGTAAAAAAATTGCTCCCGTATGGCAGTTGGAAAATTATGTGGCCGTAAACCCCTACCTGGGCATGGCTAACGAGCATTTTAATGCAGTGGCTAACAGATTGCACATGGTAGCCGGCGCCCAATCAACCTTACCGGTTTTGTTTTATTTACAGGCACTGGCCCAGGGCACTTTGCAACAAAAAGACCTTGCATTTGCACTAAACCAACAGCAACAGATTGAGGATAAGAGCGTAACTGACTTTCTTAAAAATCTTGCGTTTATAGATGGCGACGGCGAACACAAAACACCCATTGACATTGTAAGCACCACTGCCACCCAATTAACAGGTAACGACTGGCAACGATTGTACATTGACAGGGTGTCGGCATGGGCCTCGGCCTACTTTGACCGCTACCAGGCACGGTGGCAAACATGCAACAACCACCTGCCCATTTTTACCGCGTGGAAACAGGAAGCATCGCTTGACCGTACCCCCGGTATTATGGGGTTAAACGGTTTCAGGCAATGGGTAAAAAACCTGCCCAACGATGCGCAGGAAGCGGCATTGCTGGCCATAGAAAAACTTCAAATACCTGCCGACGCGGTGGAAATTTATTTGCACCGGCTATTAATGAGTATGGTGGGTTGGTCGTCGTTTGTAGCGAGGCTCGATTGGGAGGCTGGTCAACAACAACACGAAGAGGAATATCTTCAATCTTTTTTAACAGTATTGCTTTGCTGGGAAGCGGGTTTGCTACATACCTGCCCCAACGAGCGCCTGCCGGCCGCATGGGCCGAAGCTAAAAAACGCACTGTTTATCGCAACCAGCAACATAGCACGCAGGATAAGCTTGCCTATAAACTGGTATTGCAAAATGCGTACGACAGGGCTATACAAAACCGGCTGATCGCCAAAATAAATGCTACTATACCCACTATTACAACAACTGATGTAGCAGTGAAAGCAGTTTTTTGTATTGATGTACGCTCCGAAGTATTTCGCCGCCACCTTGAAACTGTTTCGCCGCAGGTGGCCACTATTGGTTTTGCCGGATTTTTTGCTTTCCCAATTAGCTATGTTCCCCTTGGCCACCACACCGGCATATCGCAATGCCCGGTTTTGCTAACTGCCAGCCACACCGTACACGAATTTTTGCCTGGCAACAACCAACAGCAATTGGCCGTAGCAAAAAGGTCGCTAAGGCAACAATTAAATGTTGCATGGAAACAATTCAGATCGGGGGCTATTTCATGTTTTGGTTTTGTAAGCCCGGTTGGCTTAAGCTACCTGCCCAAATTATTTACCGACACTTTTGGCTTAACCCGCCCGGTGCCGCATCCGTTTAAACAAGGCATAGCCGCAAATAATGTTGGCAAAACAATTGTGGCACTTGAGCCATCGCCAATCAATCAATCTGCTTCGGGCATTAAATTGCAAACCCGCATAACCATGGCCGAAAACGCTTTAAAGGCCATGGGTATTACAACCGATTTTCCGCCGGTGGTGTTGATTGTTGGCCATGGGTCAAGTACGGTTAATAATCCTTACGCGGCGGGTTTGGATTGTGGTGCCTGCGGCGGTCATAGCGGCGAGGCCAATGCCAAAGTAGCGGCCGCAGTATTGAACGACCACGAGGTACGCATGGCCTTGAAAGAAAGAAATATAAATGTGCCCGAAACCTGCGTTTTTGTAGCTGCCCTGCACGATACTACCACCGACGAAGTAATGCTTTGCAACGTTGAAAACATACCCCCAACGCATACCAACCACCTGAATCAATTAACCGGCTGGTTGGCCGATACCGGCAAACTTAGCCGTGCCGAAAGGGCCAAACGTATGATGGATGTATATGGCCCTAATACTGATAACTCTATTTTTGCCCGCAGCAAAGATTGGTCTCAGGTGAGGCCCGAATGGGGGCTGGCAGGCTGCAACGCTTTTATTGTTGCGCCGCGGGAATATACACTTGGTATGGATTTTAGCGGCCGCTCGTTTTTACACTCGTACAACTGGCAACAGGATGAAGGTTTTGGGGTACTTGAGTTGATAATGACCGCACCAATGGTGGTGGGCAGTTGGATAAACCTGCAATACTTTGCTTCAACTGCTGACAATAAGGTGTTTGGTGCCGGCAACAAAACCCTGCACAATGTTGTAGGCGGCGTTGGCGTATTGGAAGGCTTTTCGGGCGACTTAAAAACCGGCTTACCGTGGCAGTCAGTACACGATGGCACCAACTACCAGCATGAACCCGCCCGGCTAAATGTAATGATAGCCGCACCAATAACAGCCATGAATGAGGTGTTAACCAAACACCCCGACGTACAGCAACTATGCAATAATGAGTGGATATACTTGTTGGCCATCAACGATAATGGCAAGGTTACCCATCGGTACACAAACAATTTAATATGGGAAAATATTTAGCGCTGCTCACCTAAAAAACCAACACAGACTTTTTGGCGGGTGTTTTCCCCTTTAATCCAGGAGGTGCTGTGTATTTTCTGCCTTTGTTTATCAAAGGCAGTTTTTTTTGGCTATACCCTTATTAAAAACTTCAAAAGGTATTAATGTTTATAATAAAACATTAAGCGTGACTTCTCATTTATTGTTAAAGGGCAACATCCCACACTAAAGTTTCTTTCAGTTGCAATGTAATTATGCATTGCACAAACCCTTTACCAATTTTGATGAGTGTAATGGTAGGTTGCCTTATACAACTTTATAATATCTGTCAACTACGGCACATACACATGCTTACCCGCACTCCAACCATGCGGGCCCAACAACTTTTCGCCCGACTCTATCGCGCCTGCTTCTATCTGCGTGCCCATGCTGTCGTTCCAACGGTTTAAGAAACCAAACAAAGCCACCACGCCTAATATCTCTACAATTTCTCCTTCATCCCAATGGCTGCGCAGCCGTTCGGCTATTGCATCGTCAACGGAATTAGGAATATTGCTGCTTACGAAGGCAAAATCAAGAGCGGCCCGTTCGGCTTCGTTAAAGATGGGGTGTGTTTTATAATCCCAAATATTATCGAGTTTTTCCTGCGTGGCACCGTAACGCTCAGCGGCACGAATGGTGTGGGCCTGGCAATACCTGCAGCCGGCGGTTTCGCTGCTTATAAAACCAATCATCCGTTTAAGATCGCTGGTAACCCGCCCCTTGTTTTCCATTACTGCTTTATTCAACTCAATAAATGCATAGGCAATATGCGGACGATGAAACATAGTTTTGACACTATTGGGGCAAAAACCAAGCGTTTCGTTATAAAACTCAATTAACTGCTGTAGTGCTATGTCGTTTTGATCAGCCGCGGGTAGTACAAGTGGTTGTTTCATGCAGCCAATTAGTAGGGTATAAAATATCGGTTATTTAATAGCAGTAACTTCTATACTGGTGGTGGACTTGCCTGTAACGGGTATTTTCATGCCTTGAACTTCTACGTTGCCCATGGTTTCTATTTCAACCGTTTTTTTAGCCAGCAAACCGGTGGTCATGTCCACAACAATAGTTCCTACCGATGTATTATCACTACTCATATTCATTTCCATGCCCTGGGTTTCCATTTTTTTAGCAATACTTCCTTTACCCGTAACAGAAAATTCGGCCATGTTATTTTTTACTGAAGCCAGCGTATAGGTATTGTACGATTTTATGGTGCCATCGTTAATTATAATGGTACTGTCGGTAAAAGTGTCTCCAACCTTAATGCTTTTGGCACTTTGAAAAAGGTTGAATGCCACCGAAGTACCATCGCCACCCAAACCCATTTGGCTCGTAAGGTTGCTCATCATATCTACCCCTACTTCTCCTGCTACAGGTTTTACAACCGTACTTCTAATAATATTACCATTTTTATCAATCGTAAAAATGGTGGTTTTGTCTACCATACCGCTCATTTGCTTACCCATGTCGCCATTCCTGTCTTCGGGTTTGTCGGAATCATAATTCATTTCCTGCCCCATCATATTGGCGCTAAACACTATGCGCTTTGTGGTATTACCCGATTGGTAGCCCCCGTTTACCGCATCCTTAATTTCAAGCTCTTCAATTACCGTTGTTTCCATGGGTATTTCCATAGTTTGCCCCATGGCCTCCTGGGTAATGGACGCCTTTGTGTACGATTTTACCTGGTATTTTGCACCTGGCTTTAAAGTAATCCCTGGATTATAATTTTGAGAGAACGCTGTAGTATATAAACCAACAGCCAACATCACACACAAGTATTTTTTCATTGTTTTTTTATTGTAGAGGTGAAGGTAGCAACAACCCACACTACCAACACCGCCTGTTTAGAATAATTAGTGATATTTTATCAACTGGTTGTAACGTATGTTAAACAGTTTAAACACCTGAATGTTTGATGCAATATTTAGTAATGTAGCATCACGTTTTTTACAATAGTTGATTAGTAAATAGCGAATGCCAATTAACAGGTATTGTTTCAAGGTGTCGTTCATATATCCAGTCTACAAATTTTTTTACCACCTTATCATCCATCATTCCCCAGTCCGTTTCATTGCCCATAAAATTGTTGGTGTACAACTGGCTTTGTATTAAAAACGCCAACTCATTGCTTTGCCGGGGTACATGTGGCTGTAATATTTTTACTGCTTCAACAGGGTTATTAGCGGCAAAAACAAACCCTTCTTTTGTAGCCTCTATAAAGTGCTTATAGCCGGTATTCTTTTCGTGCAGCAATTGTTTGGAGGTTGCCAATACGGGAGAGTATCCGTACGGCACATTATAATCATCCATAAAAAAACCATTTAGTGCAATACCCTTTTGGCGGGCTTCCACGCCTTCCCAATTATCAAAAATCCAGGTGGCGTCGGCTTTGCCGGTAAGTAATGTATTCCATATACCCGGTTTTTCAGGATACACAATCGTAAGGGTTGGTTCGCCACCATCATTGGCTATCATTTCTTTTACCATTTGGTCTTCGTAGCGGGCCTTGTACGAAGCGTACGTTTTACCCGACAAATCTTTGGGTGTTTTGATATCGTCCCTATCAAGGCAAACGATTTTACTGATATCCTGCGTTAACAGGGCGGCTACAGCTATCGCCTCAAAAGGTGTAGCCTTGGTTCGGTAGCTAATGATACTTTCTAACGGACAAAGGGCGAAGTCAACCTGGCCCGTTTCCAACTTTTTGGCTGACGTAATTGCATAATTATCAATATCGGGGGTTATGATGCTTATTGATAACCCTCTGTTTTTAAAAAACCCTAACCTGTCGGCCACATAAAAACCCGTATGATTGGTATTGGCCGTCCAGTCCAGCGCAATGGAAATGTTTTTCATATATGTGCTTATTGTTTTATTAACAACTAAAATGCTTTGCTTTTTAGTAAAGATGCCTGCAAAATAAGGTGATGTTACCAGCAGGACTGGTTTTTTACTCTCCTAGTACTTCTATCATTATTGCATTGTATGTACAACCAAGTATCACAAATACATAATTGAGGCTAAATAACGATCTGCAATCTGGTTCTAACATTTTGAAACCGGGCATTATAGATCTTTTCGTTTGTCGTTGCCCGCCCGGCTAACGCCCCGCCAAAGTGATTTAATCGGGCTGGCAGTTGCACGGGCGTTAATTTTTTGTACCATAGGTAATTTTATTCCGCCTTTTTTATCATGATTTTATATTTAGCATTGAGTGTACCAAATAGCAAATAATTGTTTGGACTTGTTAATACTATTTTTAAAAGCAATAAAGCAGCAAAGAAAGAGCAAATAAGAAAATATTGATTGATAGATAAATTGGCGCCAACGGCAGAAAACCGGCGCCGGCACCAATACCCACCAGTGGTTTAAAAAATAAAAATTGTATGGCTACAAATACGATCAGGCAATAGTCAAGCAACCGAAGCCATAAAATGAGGTAGTCATAATACGCATAAAAAAACCCCACGATTGCAGGGCTTTTTTTCTTTAAATTCTCTATTGGAGTTATTTTATTATCTGGAACTTACCACTTTCAACAATACGACCGGTTTTATCGCGAAGTTGAAAAATGTACACCCCCCGGTAAAAATCGGTCAACGGAATAGAGGTTTTTGCAGAAACATTGGAAACCTCCGATACTTTTTTGCCAATAAAATTGTATACCTGTAAAACAAATCCCTTATCAAATGCTTTTTGAAACTCAAAATTAATAACAGAAACGGCTGGGTTAGGATAAAATTTTAACACTTTTACTTTTATCTCATTCACCTCCGGGTTAAATTTACCGGACTGTGCCTGCGCAAAAACGGTTAAACCAACAAATAAGATAAATAAAAGTAGCTTCATGAATAAATTTCTATCTATAAATTTAAAAATAGCCAAAAATTTTAAATGATTTTCCGCAAATACAAAAGTACTGGTTCCTTTTTTACTAAATGCATTTCAAATTTTATTTAAAAAAAACTTAATACTCCGCATTCAGCAGTGCTACAATTGCGTTAAAGTCAGGCTGATGGCCCGGAGTAGGGCAAATTTCGGCATATTGAACAATGCCGTCAGTATTAATTACAAAGGCAGCTCTTTTGCTTACGCCCTTATAGTCAAACGCCGGAAAAACATCGTACAACACTCCGTAGGCGTTTGATACTTCTTTATTAAAATCGCTTAGCAGGTCAAAGTTTAGCTGCTCATCTTTTTTAAACTTATCCAACACAAACAATGAGTCTATGGAAATACCAATTACTGCCGCGTTGGCATCGTTGTACTCGTGCATGGTGTCCCGTACAATGCATAATTCCTCGGTACAAAAGCTGGAATAGGCAAGTGGAAAAAACAACATTACTACGTTTTTACCTTTATAATCAGCCAGGCTAACCTGTTTTTTGTCGGTATCGAATAATGTGAACGCTGGTGCAATGTCACCTTTCTTTAATTCGGTCATAAATAATTGATTGAATATTTGATAATGCAAAATGGATTAAACCCGTTATCTAACCAAAAGTTTATGGCTTTATTATTTTAGAAAAGAACTGTATGACTACAAACGTTAATACTTAAAACTTAGGACATCTTACCGCATTGCGCGAACTGTTGTCGCGATCAAGAAAACCTGCATAGGTTATACTAAGTTCGGCTCCACCCCTGCTTTGGCTGGCTGTTTTAAGCTCCGACACGTTTACATCGTAACTAAAAGCAATAGAAAACGGGTTGTAATCAATTTTTATTGCGGGTATCAAAGCATCTTTCCAGCGCATAAAGGCGCCCATGTGCAGTGTATACGATGGCTGATTCATGTTTTCGCCCAGTTTGTACGAAAACATTACACCACCTATTGTTTCGTTAAAAGCGCCCTGCACGCTATGGTCGGCCTGCAAGGTAAAATAGCTATACTCGTTCATGCCAACCCTTACACCTGCTGAGCCTACCCATTTAGGGCTTAGTTCTATTGTTGGATTACTATAAAACGAGTTGCGTGGGCGGTTTAAATGGTGATAAGCCAGGCCTACAAAATAATTGTTCTCGTTGCTTTCGCCTATGGATGAATTGAAACTCATACCAACGCTTCCATCAAGGTATTGGTAATTGGCGTTGGTAAACGACTCACCATCGGGAAGTGCGGGATTATACCCGTTTCCATCAAAATGATTATTGGTAGTTACTTTACTGCGGTCGATGCGGCGCTGTACCAAACCACCCATAAAACCCAATGACAGGTATTTGTTTTTGTTGCCGCTGAGTGCTTTATGGTAGTTTATAGCTGGTAATACGTTGGTAGTGGTAAAGTTGGTTGAGCCAGCCCTATCGTACACCAACTGCAAACCGGTAGTTAAAAAATCGTCGCCGCTGCCAACGGGTTGCTTATACTCTAAATTAAATGAGCCTGTTTGGTAGGGAACTGTAACGCTGCCCCACTGGCTTCGGTAAACGCCCTGCAACCTTATATCGCCTTCAAAAAGCCCGGCAAGCGAGGGATTACGCAACAGGGGCGTTTCAAAAAATTGCGAAAAATGTACATCTTGCGCCGCGGTTTGCTGTAGTGCAACCACTATACATATAATGCTTAACGAAAATGTACGGTATAGTTTGTTCATGGTAGGGTTATTAGACTGCATTAATAACGTAAACTTCTTTAATTTATTGAATGAGGTGTATATTTCCTTTGCATTTTACTACCCGGCTGTTTTGGTACACCGTTTTGATAAAAAAAGTGTGTACCCCGCCCATACCATTAAACCCATTTATCATGCCATTTCAACCATCGGCGGGGATTGTTGCCAACCGGTTTCTGCATTCAAACACCTTTTGGCCTCCCTGATTAAATATTACAAAATAGTTGATCTGTACACTACCCCTTCTACGTGGTAAAAATACGTTGTTAATTTAAGCGCCATTGGCTAAAAAGTATTGAGAATAAAAATACTCATGTTTGCGCAAAGTATTTTAGGTTGCTGCTATGAGTGTCGTTGCAACCGTAAATATAAAATACCAGCAGCACCAAGGTTGCATTGATTAATAATATTCAATTTTGTATATTATTAGTACAATCAACATCCACCGCAAGCCAGCCAGCATAACTTACCTCATTTGCTTAAACAAACGGCCTAAAGTAAAAGTTATGGTGGTTATAAAGCAACATTGGCACCAATATTAATGCTGTGGTATTTACACACTGCAATCATTATAATAGCAAAGCAGGTACTGTTGTAATTGTAGATGGGGAAATTTAAATGTATTATGACCTCCAAAAACAATCTTAAAGGCAATAACCCGCGGTCTCACTTTTATAAAATAGTGTTTTGCCTAAATTCAATAAACCCCGCTACTTTAATATACAGACAGCAAAAAAGCTCATTACCCCTCATTTTGTTATTAGCTCCAAAATAATTGGTTAGGGCTTCACGATACCTTTCTTAAAAGTTGATGGTAAAAAACCAACCGTAATTCAATATATATATGCCTGTTGAGGATTAAAGCAACTAGTCATTACCTATTTATTTTTTAACAACTGCCCCTGCTATAAAAACGGTTGCCCTTACTCAGTATCAAACCTATCAACCGTATGTATGCCCTTTACTGCCTGCAACCTGTTCACCAGTTCTTCCAGTTCTTCTTTGTCGTGTACAAATACTTTGATAGTACCCTCAAACAACCCCTCGGCCGATTCAATGGTCAATGCCGAGATATTTATTTTTAGATCGCCCGATATAATGCTGGTGATTTTGTTAACCATGCCCACATCATCCATACCTAATAATTTTAAGCCGGTTAAAAAGCTTATCTCCTTATTTTTTGCCCACTTGGTTTTTACAACCCTATGGCCATAATTGGCCAGCAGCCGTGGCGCATTGGGGCAGCTGTTGCGATGTATTATCAGGCCTTTGCCGGTGGTAACAAAACCAAATACATCATCGCCCGGTATAGGGTTGCAGCATTTGGCCAGCGTGTACATTATTCTATCGCTGCTTTCGCCAAATATTATCAGTTCCGAATCCTTTTTGTTATAATGATGGCCCGTTTCGGCGGGCAGCTCGGGCATTAAAAGTTTTGCAGGTTTGGGGGCCTCCAGTTTATCGCCCAGCACATTAAACTCCTTCAAATCTTTTAGGTCGTTGACCTTAATGGCTACATTGTAAAAAAAGTCGAGAGGTGAGTTTAGTTTATAATAGGCAACCAATATATCAATATTGTGTTGGTTAAATGCTGCGCCCAGTGCTTCCAACCGCTTTTCTACCATGTATTTTCCGTCTTCGGCAACGGTGCGCTTAACTTCCTTTAATGAGTCTTTTATTTTAGCTTTGGCTTTGGCGGTAATTACCAGTTTTAACCAGTCGTCGCTGGGTTTTTGTTTGTTGCTGGTTATAATTTCTACCTGGTCGCCACTGCGTAGTTTGTGGCTAATGCTAACCAGTTTGTGATTTATTTTAGCACCAATACATTTGGTACCTATGGCGCTGTGTATGCTAAAAGCAAAGTCAAGCACCGAACTTCCCACCGGCAACATTTTTACGTCGCCTTTTGGTGTGTACACGTAAATTTCTTCGGCTAAAAAACTCACCTTAAAATCCTGCAAAAAGTCCACACTATCAGTATCCTGCGACAGGGCCTCGCGTATTTGTCCAAACCATTTATCAAAGCGGTCTTCATCGCCCTGGCCTTCTTTGTATTTATAGTGGGCAGCCAATCCTTTTTCAGCTATTTCGTTCATACGCAGGGTACGTATCTGCACCTCTACCCAGCGGCCCTGCGGCCCCATTACGGTAGTATGCAGTGCTTCGTATCCATTGCTTTTGGGGTTACTAAGCCAATCGCGCAAACGTTCGGGGCTTGGTGTATACTCATCGGTTATAATACTGTATACCTTCCAACAGTCTTCTTTTTCACGATAGGGTGGCGAGTTTAAAATAATACGGATGGCAAACAGATCGTACACTTCATTAAAGGTTACGCCCTTCTTTTTCATTTTAGTCCAGATACTATGAATACTTTTTGGCCGCCCATGTATTTCAAAGTTAAAGTTGCCCTTAACCAGCTTGTCCTTAACCGGCCTGATGAATTCGTTAATATACCGGCTTCTTTCGCGTTTTGTTTCGGATAATTTTTGGGCTATTTCCTTGTAAATTTCTGGCTCCATATATTTCATGGCAAGGTCTTCCAGTTCGGTTTTTATGCTATAAAGGCCCATACGGTGTGCCAGCGGTGCATATACCCAAATGGTTTCGCTGCTCACCTTCATTTGCTTTTCGCGTTTCATGCTGTCAAGCGTACGCATGTTGTGTAGCCTGTCGGCCAGCTTAATCAATATTACCCGTGGGTCGTGGGTAAGGGTCAGCAAAATTTTTTTAAAATTTTCAGCTTGCTGACTGGTATTGGCAACGGTAGCTATTTTGGTAAGGCCGTCAACTATTTTGGCAATTTCGCTGCCAAAATCTCTTTCTACGTCTTCAAGGGTTACATCAGTATCCTCTACCGTATCGTGTAGCAAGGCGCAAATAGTACTGCGTACGCCCAGCCCAATTTCCTCCACACAAATCATGGCCACGGCAATAGGATGCAAAATGTAGGGTTCACCGCTTTTGCGACGGGTGGTTTTATGGGCTTCGGCAGCTATTTCAAAAGCATGGCGAACCAGTTCCTTATCGCCCTTTTTAATTTTTAGCCGCAATGCCCTTAGCAGTGCACGGTAATGCCTTAGTATTTCCTTCTTTTCCTGCTCTTCGTTTAAATTATATTTTGGGGCCTCCGGGGCCAATACAACTGCTTGCTCGTCCATACAATACGAATTTACGGATTGACCATTAAAAACTATTGGCAAAACTTTTTATGAAACCAGCATTGACAAATTAACAGGCACCCGTTGCAACGCCTGTCCGGCTGGTAGGGACAGGCTCCGTTTTGCAGAGGTGACATTGGCAGCAGTTTATGCAAAGCTAAAATCGCAAAAATTATCTTTTTACTTTTTCTCAAATCCCCTACATTTGCCGCCCATTAGCGGATGTGGCGAAATTGGCAGACGCACCAGACTTAGGATCTGATGCCGCAAGGCGTGTAGGTTCGACCCCTATCATCCGCACTTTAACCCTTTCAGAAATGAGAGGGTTTTTTTAGATTTAGAAGATGTATTTCTACGGCCGTAGAAACTATCATCCGCACTTTCACCCTTTCAGAAATGAGCCGGTTTTTCGTTAGACTTAGGAGATGCTCTCTACGGCCGTAGAAACTATCATCCGCACTTTCACCCTTTCAGAAATGAGCCGGTTTTTTGTTTTAGCTGGGGTTGAGATCTGGTGTGTCAGGTTTTCAAACGAACTTAATCTTTTCAGAAATGAGCCGGTTTTTTGTTAGACTTAGCAGATGCTCTCTAAGGCCGTAGAAACTATCATCCGCACTTTAACCATTTCAGAAATGAGCCAATTTTTTCTTAGACTTAGCAGATGCTCTCTACGGCCGCAGAAACTATCATCCGCACTTTAACCCTTTCAGAAATGAGCTGGTTTTTTGTTAGACTTAGCAGATGCTCTCTACGTCCGTAGAGACTATCATCCGCACTTTAACCCTTTCAGAAATGAGCCGGTTTTTTGTTAGACTTAAAAGATGCTCTCTACGGCCGTAGAAACTATCATCCGCACTTTAACCCTTTCAGAAATGAGGGAGTTTTTTTAGATTTAGAAGATGTATTTCTACGGCCGTAGAAACTATCATTTGCACTTTAACCCTTTCAGAAATGAGGGAGTTTTTTGTTTAATTAGATTTACGATCTGATCGCCAAGGTTGTAGATACCATCATTTGCACTAAGGCCCCTAGACATAAGAATGTTTTTGTCAGACATGGAAGATGCCTCCGATTGCCGTAGAGAGTGCCATAACAAAGCCATGCGGCCTGAGCTTTCAAATTAGCCTTAGTGGGTTTTATGAATAGTAAATTACTTATCCTGCCTACCTTTCTAAAAAACTTAGAAACCAGCACGCCATAAGTAGTTTTTGGTAAAATTACCGGGCATAACGGAAGAAGGCGGTTGCATGGATGATGGAGTTAAAAGCGAGTATAAAATACACTAATAAGCACAGAAACAGGTAGTAGATTTGAAATTTTTACCCTGCATGGTTTTCTTCTCCATAAATCTTTTAAGCCCGAATTTGAATTATATCAAATCCACTCACTTTCTTGGTTTGCTTAAATGAGGTAGCAGACTAATGGTATTCTACGCGTAATTGGCATAGGCATGTTTCAACGGTATTATTGTGCCCGCCCGACCAGCCGTTCGGACACGGAATATCATCTAATATAGGTTGTGAAAAATTTACAGGCAACAACCACTTAATATGGCAAAACCCAATACCACCTGGTTTATTTCAATACTGCTTTTTGTCCTCTACCCAAAATAATTTAAATTTAAACATATGAATATTCCGAGCGAGGCAAGTAGATTATTACCAATAACCATAGCAGTGGTATCCTAACCCTAATAATTAGTTCCTGTACAACAAATACGCAGAATATTGTTGCCTATAGAACGCTAGATAATTGTTTGAGAGAAAACAATACGCTATTGAAACATGAAATTGATGGCTATCATCACTCATTAAACGCTAAGTTAAGCGACCCACGAACAGAATACAAAGCACTCACCATTATCCAACAAGCATTGCTTTTAAGTAAATTTTCCGATCAATACCTTAACTATCGTGATAGTTTGGCAAATGGAATAAAAGCCGAGGCAGGATTTCTTTTAAATAATGAAGGTTAGCAGTACCACGAAGGAGACCGTAATACCGGTAAAAAAATATTTATTAAAAAAAAGCACGATAAGGAGTTAAAAGCAAGAAGGCGCTGGTTACTCAAAAAGTGGCAATGGTTATATTACGTTGTGCAACGGGTCGGCGTTGTGGGTGTTTACAAGCTATAAAGAACAATTGCTGAAAACATTGGGAGCATAAAAATCAGCACTCATTGTACACCGTTTGTTCCACCTTAATTGTTTCTTATGTATGGCAGTACAATAAAATAGCAAGTTTTGCCAGGCTTACTCAATTTCTCATTACTGAATAAGTAAAATTTCCCGGCAGGCTTAAATTAAGCGTAATGGTGTAGTTGCCATCTGTTGGCACAGTTATATTTTGCAAAGTGCCATCATTACCCCGAAAAGGATTATTGATAAATGCCAGTTTGCCTGTAGTATTTACGCCCAATGCAATAATGGATTGATTATTGGCCCTGAAACGAAAGCTGCCGCTGGCAGTAAGTTTGCTGGTCAGTTGCCAGGTTTGACTGGCAGTATCATAATTCATAGGACTATCTGTATTGGCCCCGGCGCTTGTTGCATCACCAATTACTGACCAGTTTGTTTTTGTGGCTGTCCATCCATTTACTGCGGAATTAATGTCGGCAGTAAGATAATAATATCCTGCAGTTGGAACAAATAGATTGGTTGCCGCAGGTGATGTGCTAAAGGTACCATGGATGTTACCATTGCCATAATTGGTATTATTCCAGTCGGGTGCATTTGTGTATTTAAATGCTAAATCAGGGCCGGGGAAATTGATAAAGCCATCAAACTTTTTTGGCTGCCCTTCCACTTCATTTATTAAAGGAGCAGTAGCCGGGCTCCAGTTTTGGTAAGCACCGGGAACAAAAAGAAAAACCAGGTTCTGGTAAATGCTGATATTATTTACAACCGTAAATTTTGCATGGGGGCTTATATACAAAAAGGCATCATACAAAAAATAAACAGGCACATCCAAAAAGCATTGGCCACCTGCCATAGGCGTAATCCTTACTTCTGTACCTGCTGCAAGCCTTGGCGGTGGCTTATTACTGTTTAGCCAGTTGGCAGCATTGCTCCAGTTTCCGTTGCCGTTAAAAATATATAGGTTTTGTCGTGAGCTGATTGTTTTTGCCTTGTTGGTGCTTTGTGCAAGGTTTATTAATGTGTCATTTCCCAGCACCGCCTGGCCATCCAAAGGGGCATACAATTCCAAACTTGACTTAAGCATTTTACCCCGGCTGAGTTGGGTTATTTCTTCCCTATTCATGCCTGAGCGGTAAAAAAACCAATCCTGGTAATCAATTGCAAATGGGGCGTTGGGGTCGTTCAGTAAAAAATTGGAGGCTGTTAATTTTTCATTAATGCGGCCAGCTTCAACACTATCGGTATATAAAATAGTTTCGCCCCTTGCGTAAAAATGAGTGAGTGTTATTTTATGCCACTGTCCATCATTGACAAGCCTGTTGCCGGTAATGGTTCCCCCATTGGGCGAATTAAAAACAGGATAACCTGTTGAAGCCGTAATGGAAAGTTTTCCTTTACCACTGCCCTGTGTAAAACTGGCAATGGTTCCCGGTTGTGTGGTGCGGATGTTGAAAGACGTTGTAAATGAATGCACAATATTTTCAGGAATAAAGCTAAGCTGGTTACTGGTTACCGATTTGCCCATGGACAGGTAAGTACCGTTTATTTTTACCGGTTGCGGTTTGCCATTACTCAATGCATTAAATAAGGAAGGCACCATTGTATAAAACATTTCAGCGTGGCCGGCATTGTTGGGGTGGGCAGCATCATTTTGGTAACCAAAAGCCCAGCGGCCCGCACCATCGTCAATAGCACCCAGTAAATTTATTGAAGCCACATCCCATTCATGCATCAGCAGGTTCATCTGTTTGGTGAAATTATATTCAGTGCTGCCGAAGTTTCCGTTTGAATATGCATTGGTTACTATCGGAATTTTACCTACAGACCTTGCTTTGGCAATCAGCAACAGCATATTTTTTTTAAACTGGTCAAAGGCCGATTGCCCGCCACCTGCAATGCCCTCGTTTGAGAGGGAGAGTGCATACACCACATACCTGCTTTTGTTATTGAGCAAATCATTATCCCAACGGCCAAGCACCCAAAATGTATTGTTGCCATCTACAGAAATATTGGACAGCTTCCAGTTTTTACCCTGCCCGCTGGTAAAACGCTGGTTCTGCAACTGGCCATACTGGTATGCATATCCCAGCCTGTTAGTAGCACCAAAACCGTTTGATACCGACGAACCCATTTGTGAATATTTCAGGGTGTCAATTGGGTAAATGGTATAAGTATTTGTAAAAAGATTAACACGTATCAGCATATAGCCGGAATCTGCAGGATCGATGGCAGGCCCACCTGTTTGAGTGGTTCCGCCGGGGCCACCGGCACCATATACTGCTGCTGTAGTACTGTTTTGTGTGGTATAAAATTGCAAGGTACCGGTTGAAGAAATTTTTGTGTACAGTTCAAACATGCCAGGTGTAAAACCATTTACATCCGGGGTTCTGTTCATGGGGATTGCAGTAGCGATATTGTTTCCATTGACAGTTGCGGTGCCGGATAAATACAATTCAGATAACTGGTTGCTGATGACAATTGTTTTTGTGGCAGTAAGTGGCACAGTATTTTGCAGGATGGAAGCACTAACCGTAACGGTTCCATTTTTTTTTGGGGTAAGCACCCCTGTTGCGCTGATGGTAGCTGTTTTAGTATTATTAACGGACCAGCTTGGCGGTTGTGCTGTGGCATTGGCAGGTATGTATTGCAAACTCATTTGCGATGTTGCCCCCAACGCACTGATATCACTGCCTGTAATGGCGATAGAACTGGCATCTACCTGAGAAAGCTCCTCCACTTTCATCATATTCAGGTAGCCAAAACCACCGGAAAAGGCAGCGATGCTGATAAAAATTTTACCTGCAGCATCAGGTATTATAACATCCGAAATAAAAAAAGAACTGTTGTTGCCATTGTATCCTGCGCCGCCCAGATTGGTGCCGGAACTTTGCAGGTTGCCGGCAGATGTGGTGAGACCGTTTAGCGTATATGCCGTAATACGGGCAGGATCGGCATTGTTACGACTACCAAACAAATAGAATTTATATGCTTTGGAGCTATTCAGCCCCGTTAGTTTTAAAGAACCTGAAGTAGTAGTGAAAAAATAATCCTGCGTGGCAGTGGCAATGGCCATTTCAGCAAGCAATGATAAATTGGGCGACAAAAGGCCGCCATTCTGTATGCCGTTTGAAAGTAATGGAGCAGTTACCACCAAATTAAAACCAGTAGCGGTATTTGCAGCATTCACCAATGTGGTGGAAGCATTGGAAGCAGGATTGCTGGCATTGTTCCAGTAATTGCTATTTGCATCAGGACCAGTAGTAATGTTGCCATTGGTTACATCATTAGGGCCGAAATCCACATAAATTTTTTGCAGCACTGTTTGTGCTACAAGGGGAAACAACCCAACATAAAAGATTGCTGAAAACAGCAGCACAGTTGCTTTAATAAAAAAATTGTTGTTCTTTATGCTGTTATGGCGCAGGTGCATAATGGAATTTGTTTTGTTGTATAAAGCAATGCTGAACCTGTAAAAAAATTTTTATTTACCAAAATTCATTCGCCAAATTTATTGCTTCAAAGGATGCAATAGGAAATTAGTGTTATGGGTTATTACATAGGGCCAGGGCTGAGCTATGTTATAAAGTAGTTTTTTTAGTTAATGCTTTGATGTAAAATGCATACCAATAACAACTAAACAACACCCAAACCCTGAAACTCATCATAATATCCTTCTTTCACTATATTTTAATAGCTGCTACTACACCTTTAAGTGCCATTTTAAACATCCAATGACCTATGACGAAACTATTATCAACAACAATTTTGACTTTTCTTTTTATAGTCTCATTCAGCCAAACAAATGTAAAAAAGGAATATTATTTCAAACTATCAGGCGGTCGGGTAGCTTTTGGCTCAGGAGACTTTTTAGGATATTCTTTTTTAATTGATGCTTCAAAGAATGTTATTAAAAAACCATCATTCGCCTTAAATAAACTTTTATTAGGTGGAGAATTAATTTTTGAAAATGGCACTAAAAATCCTGTTGTTCAAAATCCGACAATTGATGAATTTTTCAGTAAGACTTTTCAAGATGTTTCCAGTACAATTTTATGGACAAAGATTTCCTATTACCCTTTCAAAAAAATCATAAGTGGTTTTAATATACAGGTCGGACCAACATTTGGTTATTCTTATCGCTCACGAGAAAGAGAGGCAAGACGTACTGTTGACCTTTTAGGACAATCTACAAGACTATCAACACTTTCGTTTAACAATGGCTTTATGTATGGATATCGCATTTCAACAGGAATGGAGTTTAGCATTAGTAAAAAACTATTAACTGGTTTTAGGCTGGACTTTTCAAATAATAACGAAGCTGAAATAAATACACTAGCTGGTTTAAAGCTTGGACTTAAACTTTGACGCAACACGGCTCTATCCTGCCGGGGTCTCCTATTGCTGGCCTTTCATTTGGCAATGCTTCTGGCATTTTCTGTTTACGTTTTATCCGCTCACGTAAAACTATCTGCCGTATTCTTTGCTATAACGCTAATGTAATTGGCGCACGTTAGCCTATGCTAATAGCTAAAATTTTCGGTCGAAGTTGTGTTTATGGGCCACATGCAGGGGTTCCTTAATTGGCAAACAAACCTTAGAAGGAGAACCCATCAGGACAAAAGCACCGATTAAGACAGATGGTTTTATTTATGGAGATGATTGGAAAGAATTTGCAGGTGAAGAACACCCTGCAAAGGCGGAACCTTTAAAAACCAGGTGGTCTTTAAGTGACGTATCAAACATAACAGAAAGAGCTTGTACCACCCACCAGTCTTTTTCCGCCACGTAAGCAGACATACGGTTATTTTCCGCAACCTGGATAAATGCATTTCGGTTGGTTTCGTTTGGAACGTTTAGCCAATTAATCATTGGTTTTAATTTTAAGTGCTTTACGCATGATAATTCTTTGCCATTCGGGGGCCAGTTTTATATCGTGCTCCAAACAATAAGGTTCTTCTTTTTCAAGGTGCCTTATAGTAATTTCTATTTCACTTTCTGCTACCTGGTCTTTGCCTATTTCTTTTAAAGCCTGTATTACCAAACTGCTTATTTTGCCTATGGCTGCCAAATTTTTTGGCGTTGTTTTCTTAAATACTATTCTTCTTCTTCCCAAATTAATTTTTCTTGCCGTACCATTTGTAAGATTTACCACATTGGCAGGCACCTGGGTTGATAGACCTAAGGCATTAATAGCCATAGCACCTGTAGGTATAATTTTAGCTTTGTCTCTCCGTTTTATTGCTTCGGCAATGGCTTCTGTACCTGGTTTAATTGTTCCAAGTATAAAATTCTTTTTAAAGCCGGGTATAAACACCCCATGCAACCAGATATATTTTTTCTTTTACAGCCAATCGCTGTAATCTTTTTGATACCGCTTTTGAAGAACCATATCTAATAAAATCTTCGGTTAAAAACAGCGAACCCCAGCCCGCTTTTACTACTTTTATAAGTATATTATCGTCAATACTTTGCATCACTTAAACTGTTATATTATGTTGCAAAAGTAGCAAACAATTGAGCTAAAAAGTTATATCTTCTAACCCAACCCTTACCAATTGGAATTTAAATACTTATGTAACTTCTTTTCATTTATTACCCCGGCCTTTAACGTCCTGCTGGGTCTCCTATTCCTGACCTTGTGCATGGCAGGGAGCCCGGCAAATGCTGATTACGTTTTATCAACGCAAAGTTTATACTGCGTTGGTACAAAACCATCCATCTTATTCTTTACAAAAAACTTTACATAAGCAATTAAAAAAAACCTAACCGTCCAAAATGCAAGCGCATATTATTCTCGTTTAAACTTTATTTTACCGGAAAGCAGTCCAGCAACAATGAAAAATGTAAGTGTTTTATGCAGCATTTTAAACCATCAATATAACTCAGTAAAAAAGTATAAAGTATTAAAAAACGTGTTAATTGAAACTTACACTTTCAATTTGCACGTTTTGTTAGTAATTTTATTGAAATATGAAACCTTCCAATGCCTTATGTAGCAATTATAGCTCGAGACCTAATCAACAATTTGCAGCATGCACTGAACAATATGCCAGTGGTGGCCCTGGTGGGACCACGACAAGTGGGAAAAACAACACTGGCCTTACAAATAGCGGCGCAACGTACCGATAAAAAATCGGCCTACATCGATTTGGAACTTGACACTGATTTAAGCAAGTTGAGCGATGCTGAGGGTTATTTAAGACGGTTTGAAAATCAACTGCTGATAATTGACGAAGTGCAGCGAATGCCCGATTTATTTAGAATTTTAAGAGGTTTAGTAGATAGTCGTAAGCGGGCAGGTGAAAATGCCGGACAATTTCTACTATTAGGGTCAGCTTCGCGTGACCTTCTGCAACATTCTTCGGAAACATTGGCAGGGCGGATACGCTACCTGGAGCTTTATCCATTATCGGCTATCGAAATATATTATACCGATCCGTTGGGATTTAACCCTGAAAAACTATGGTTTAGGGGAGGCTTTCCTAATAGCTACCTTGCTGACACTGATAATGAAAGCTGGGAATGGCGAAATGATTTTATCAGCTCTTATATTGAAAGGGATATTCCGTTGATGGGACCACAGGTTAGTGCCACCAGAATAAAACGATTTTGGATGATGCTGGCCCATTATAATGGTCAGCAGGTTGTATTGTCGGAGATTGGAAAAGGCCTTGACCTTAGCCATACTACCATAAAATCATACCTTGACATCCTTACTGATTTTTACATGGTAAGGTTAATACAACCATGGTCGGGTAATACAAAAAAACGCCTGGTAAAGACCCCCAAAATGTTTATACGCGATACCGGACTACTTCACAAGTTGCTGAATATTTCTGATTTTGACATGCTTCTTGGCAACCCGGTAGCAGGGGCAAGCTGGGAAGGATTTATTATAGAAAATATCATCGTAAACCTTTCCAATAAATGGAGATATAGCTACTATAGAACCGCTACACAAACAGAAATTGACCTTGTGCTTGAAGGTCCCGGTAACGAAGTATGGGCTATTGAAATAAAAAAATCTGCTGCACCTTCAATTAAAAAAACATTTCATACTTCATGCGCCGAAGTGGGTGCAACACACAAGTACGTTTTGTATTCGGGTACGGAGCGTTTTCCGATGGCTGAAAATACGGAAGCAATTGGCCTGATAGAGCTACTGAAAATGTTAAGGAATAAATCCACTTAGGAGTAAGTATTGCCTCATGAGCTCTTTTCTTATCCTGCCGGGGTCTCCTATTGCTGGCCTTTCATTTGGCAATGCTTCTGGTATTTTCTTACTTCGTTTTATCAACTCCCGTAAAACCATTTGCCTTGCTGTTAACCATAACGCTGGTTGGCTACCATAATTGGCGCACGTTAGCCTATGCCAATAGCTAAAATTTTCGGTCGAAGTTGTGTTTATGGGTTCCATGCAGGGTTTCCTTAATTGGCAAACAAACCTTTGAAGGAGAACCCACCAGGACAAAATACTTGCTTCAAACAACTCCTTCAACGTCAACATCCCCAAAACAAAAATCCCCTCCAAAAAAAGAAGGGGATAGAAAAAATATATCATCAAACTATTTACACCGCATCACTCAACGAACTAAACGTAAAGTCCCTGATTTTCATGGGTGGTATCATAGCACCGGCGTTACTTTCGCCGCTTACCGTACGCTCGGGTTTGCCCAACGTTTCAAGGTTGTTTAGCATAATAATGGGGCTTTCGTTAAACCTGAAATTCTTTACCGGAAACTTGATTTTTCCATCCTCAATGTAAAAGGTTCCGTCGCGGGTTAGGCCGGTAAGCAACAGGGTTTGCGGGTCAACCGAGCGGATGTACCACAAACGGGTAACCAGTATGCCTTTCTCCGTACTTTTTATCAGGTCTTCCAAACTGGCATTGCCGCCAACCATTATAATGTTGTTGGGCGACGGTACTGACTTTACGCCTTTTTTTTCGGCCCAATATCTTGAATAAAATAAATTTTGTACCACACCATTTTTTATCCAGTCCATCCGCTCCTGTGGACGGCCATCGCCGCTCCAGGTGGCTGCCGGAAGGGCGGTGTATTGCGGATCGGAATAAATGTTGATCCTTTCATCTACCAGCTTTTCGCCCAGCTTGGTTTTACCTCCTGGCTTGCTTAAAAAGCTACGGCCTTCGTCGGCACTGCGGGCATCCATGGCAAAAAACAGGTTTTCGAGCAGCGTAATAGAAGCTGCAGGCTCCAAAATTACCGTATATTTTCCCGGCTCAATGGCTTTGGCAGCGGCTGAACTCATTGCCTTTTGCGCCGCTATTTTTGTGGCAATGCCTACATTTAGTTCATTAACATCGTTGTAGCCTTTGCTGGCGTAGCCCGAGCCTTTGCCGTCGTTGGTGCGCATGGTTACATTAAAGGCAACATCGGTAGCGGTGTTGTAAGCAAACAATCCCGAACTGTTCATCATGGCCGAATAACCGGAGCCGTTTTCTAAAAAGCCGGCAACTGTCAGGTTATTGTCTTTTGCTACCTGCAAACTTTCGGCTACCGCATCGGCCCGGTATTTTGGGGAAATGTCGGCCGTTGATTGTACAAAAGTTTTAGACTCTAAATACTGTTGCGGTCCCAGGTTTTTTACAAACTCAGGATTTTCGGGCGCCAGTTGGGCAAGTTCTTCTGAGGTGCGCACAGACTTTTCAATAGCGGCATCACTAAACTCGTTTACGGTGGTGGTGCCCGTTTTTTTACCGAACGACGATTGTATTACCATGGTGCTTTGGGTTACACCACCGCTGGTACTAACCGAGTTGCGTGCATAGCGAATATTACCCCTGTCGCCACCGCTAAGGTTTACTTCGCATTCATCGGCTTTTGAAAACGATAACGCTTTTTGCATCAGCGCTTTGGCTTCTTCTTTATTTAGTATTGGCATAATTAAATTTTTCGTGCAGTGTTAATAACGTTTACTCCATTAAAGCGGGCGGTGCTTGACCCATGCGATACGGCGCTGGATTGCCCCGGCTGGCCCTTACCATCAAAGAACGAACCACCAAGGCGATAGTCGCTTTTATCGGCCACGGCTGTGCACGAATTCCAGAACTCCTGCGTATTGCTTTGGTAGGCTACATCTTTTAGCATTCCGGCTATTTTACCATTTTTTATTTCGAAATATAACTGGCCGCTAAATTGAAAATTGTACCGTTGCTGATCGATAGAGTACGAACTATCGCCCACAATGTAAATACCCTTCTCTACATTTTTAATCATGTCGGCAGGGCTCAATTTTGCCGTGCCTGGTTGCAGGCTAACATTGGGCATGCGTTGAAACTGTACACTGCTCCAATTGTCGGCATAGCAGCAACCCTGCGATGCATCTAAACCTATGATATGTGCCTGGTCGCGAATGGCCTGGTAGTTTACCAATATACCTTTGTCTATCAAATCCCACTCTTTGGTTTTTACGCCTTCATCGTCGTAACCAACAGCGCCCAATGAGCCGGGTTGTAATTTATCGGCCATAATGGTTACCTCCTTACTGCCAAAGTTGAATTTTTTACTTTCCCATTTATCTAAGGTTAAAAAACTGGTACCGGCATAGTTGGCTTCGAAACCTAATACGCGGTCCAGCTCAGTGGGGTGGCCCACCGATTCGTGTATGGTCAACCATAGGTGCGAGGGGTCGAGCACCAGGTCGTATTTGCCTGCCTCAACTGATTTGGCCTTCATTTTTTCGCCTACCTGTGCTGCACCAAACCGGGCATCTTCCAACATATCGTAGCGGCCTTTGTACAAGGTTACCACACCTTTTATTTTATCCTGTGGCCGCGGTTGAAGATATTCGTACCCCATGCCCATAGGCGAACTAAACGCGTTGCGAGTTTCAAACTTACCTGTAGATTCATCTATTTTGGTAATATTAAAGGTGGGCCAAATGCGGTGTATATCCTGGTCGATGTACGACCCATCGGATGAGGCAAAATACTTTTGCTCGTTCACCAAAAATAAAATGGAGTTAACGTAACTGGCACCGCCTTTCATAGCGGCATCGTTTACACTCAATAACAGGTCTACCTTTTGTTTAACCGGCACGTCAAAGGCATTTTTTTCGATGGGCGTTTTCCAGCTAACCTCGCCGTAGCCTTTTTGTGGTGCCAGTTGTACGGGTTCGGTTAACAGCCTTGCGTTTTCTTTGGCAATAGATACTGCGGTTTCGGCGGCTTTGGCAATACTATCATTGTCCATGCCATCGGTGGCAGCAAAACCCCAGCTGCCATTGGCTATTACCCTTACCCCTACCCCATACGATTCAGTGTTTACAATGTTCTCCACCTTGTCTTCGCGGGTAACTACAAATTGATTTAAGTAGCGGCCAATACGCACGTCGGTATAAGTAGCGCCTTTGCCTCGGGCTGCGTTAAGGGCTACATCGGCCATGCGTTTTTTAAGTGCCACATCGGCGGGGCTCCAGCCTGCATCCAATGGTACCGCATGCCCAATAATTGGTATACCTGCCAGCATGGTGCCACCTAAACCCATACCTGCCATTTGAAGAAAGTTTCTGCGTTTCAAATTAGATAGATTTTATGATTGAAATTAAATGCACCTTTAAAATAAGAAAATTAACGGCCACCGACGTAATATTTTATAAGCGGTAGTAGTGGTTGATAAAAAACCGGTGGGGCCACACAAAGAGAGCCGGCTAAAAAGCCGGCTCCTAAAAATGAATGTAATTATAACAGGTGTAATGTTATTTTTAGAATGTTGTATTAAAAGCTAGCGGTAAATAATAAGTAATGAGTAATTAGCGTAGGCTGATAGCGCTTACTTACTATTCATTACTGACAACTTACCTAGTTATCCGTCATAAGTGCGTTTAACAATAACTCACTTGACGGGATAGGCCAAATGTAGCTTTGCCCTGATGGCGGTACTGCATTAGCACCTGGTTTAGCAGGCAACGACAAGCCCAACCTGGTAAGGTCGGTTCCTGCAAGGCCTTCACCCATTAACTCTATGCGCCTTTCTATTAAAATTGCGTCGGCCAGTGCTGTGGCATCGGTAAAATCGGCTGCGGTAAAAGTAGTAGTAGCATCGGACCGTTGGCGAACTGCGTTTAATAACATTATTGCTTGTGCATCAATGGTATTGTTGGCTCTTACTCTTGCCTCTGCAAGGTTTAACAACACTTCGGCATAGCGAATAACCGGTGCATAATCGGTAAATAAACCACCTGTGGGGTATTTGGATAAATAGCTTTTGCCACCCGATACAAAAATCATTGACTTACGCTTATCTGTTGCTTTCCAACCTACATTGCCAATAATACCGGTGGGCAGCAATGAATACTCGCCATTACCACCATTAAGTGCCGACGGGCCATAGTAAAATCCCAACTGGTTTTGAGTACCCGGCGTTTCGTTTGAAGCAAAAGGCATAGACAGGATTGACTCTGTAGTAGTGTAAGGTGATTTAAACACATTGGTAACATCGGCCTGCAATGCGTGTGCTACGCCCGAGGCTGCTGTATATGGCGGAGCTGCACTAACCATTTTATTGGCTTCGATTATAACATCAGCATACCTGCGCATGCTTAACAACACCCTTGTTTTAACAGCAATAGCAGTATTGCGGTGGCCCCTTATGGTATTAAGCAACGCGGAACTATTGGTTACAGCCATATTTTGCTCGGCAAAATCGAGATCGATTAAAATTTGCGTGTACACTTCGGCCACGGTGTTGCGGGCCTTGGCATAATCGTTTGGCCCTGTGTTGCCAGTTATCCTAAGTGGCACGCCGGGCTTGCTTCCATTACCATCCCAAAACGGACGGGCATATAACTGTATTAGCGAGTAATAACTAAGCGCCCTTAATAACCGTACTTCGCCCTTATAATTTTTGGAAAGATTTTCCCCTACTATGGCGTCGCCACCTGCTGCCATACCTTCAATAAAAACGTTGGCAAGGTTTATAACGTAGTAAGCCCTTCGCCAATGGTTTTCTACACTGTTGGTAGAACTGTTGCTGGGGGTATAATTCCATACATCAAAACCTGTTACCACGTTGGTACGATCGTTGGAATAATCGCCACCACGTATGTCGTTAAAAATTTGGTAGCGTCCGCCATACATTCCGGCATTTTTTATAGATGCGTATACTGCACGCACCTGGCCTTCAATTCTGTCCCTGGTGGAAAAGGCCGAGAGATCGGAAATAGTGGTGGTAGGCACGGGGTTCAACCTTTCTTTACTGCAACCCAGCAATTGCAAAACAAATACTACAGGCAAACATTTTAATATGATTTTTTTCATTTTAATCAATTTTATTCTGATTTAAAAATTAACATTAACACCTACAGTAAAGCTTCGTTGATTGGCTACTGTGTTGCGGTCAATACCAAAATTGGTTGCGCCGTTACCATTACTCGAAACCTCGGGATCGGGTCCTGGATATTCGGTAATAAACAAAAGGTTGTTACCCGACACATAAAAACGCAGGCTGGAAATATTTGCCTTTTGCAACAAACTGTTCTTTACGTTATACGACATAGTAGCTGTCCTTAATTTTATAAAATCGCCTTTAAAAACATTTATATCCAACGGAAATGCAGAACCATTAGAAATATTATCGCCAAAAATCGGTTTTGGAATCTCAGTTACCTCGCCTGGCTTTTGCCATCTGCTTAAAACGTCGGTTGAGTTGTTCCAAAAACGCTGGTCTCTTAAACCAGCATTGGTGCCATAGTAAATGTAGTTACCGCCCTGAAAGGTAAATAAGGCATCGAGGGTAAATCCCCTGTAAGTAAACGTGTTACTAAAGCCACCAAAAAACTTGGGATTGGTGTTTCTGAATACTACTGCATCGGCAGCACTAACTGAAGGGGCTACAGTACCATCAGCAAAAGCGAACCTGAACTGGCCTGCAGGGGCTACGTGCTGAAAATACACTTCGCGGCCGGCTTTATTTAGGAAGATTCTTTTTCCGCTAGCAGGGTCTACGCCATTGGTGCGGGTTACAAAAAGCATCCCGATAGGGTTACCCGGTTTGGTAATACTTGGATTTTCAAGACCACCCGTAGACGCCACTATCTGGTCAATACCCACAGCAAGGGAGTTAACTTCATTTTTATTAAATGAAATGTTGAAAGAACTGTTCCAGGTTACCTCAGTGTTTGACACCGGTGTACCTGAAATTTCAATCTCCACCCCGTTGTTATACATGCTGCCTATGTTTTGTGGTATGGCCGAAGGCAAACCAGCACTTGGCGGCTGGGGTACAAATAGCAGTAATCCGTCAATATTGTTTTTGAAATAGTCAATGTTTGCCCGTAATTTTTCATTAAAAAATCCGAACGATACGCCCGCATCAAATTTTTTGCTGGTTTCCCACTGTAACAGGTTGTTGCCAACGTCGTTAAATGCAACCGTACCTGCTCCACCATATAAACCAGAGCCAAAGGTTGATAAGGAAGCAAAGTTACCAAGGCCACCAATGTTACCTACCTTACCATAACTTGACCGTAGTTTAAAACTACTAAAAACCTTGTCTAAATTAGCATTGGCCCAAAAGGTTTCTTTGGTTATTTCCCATCCGGCACTTACACCATAAAATGTTCCGAACTTATTTTGGGCTCCTAATTGCGAAGCACCATCGCGGCGCAGATTAGCTGTCAAAAAATACTTTAGGTCGTAGTTATATTGTACACGGCCAAACTCCGAATACAAATAGTTTTCGCCTATACCCAGGCCTGCGGCGTTAGGGGTTTGCCAGCCACCCTGAATGTTTTTAAACTCAGGATCGTTTACGCCAACCCTATTAACGCCAAAACTATTGTTATCCGATATTTGCTCTTCAACACCAACTAATAAGCTTGTATTGTGTTTACTGGCAAAAGTGTAATCGAACTGTGCAGTATTTGACCAAACGGTTCGCTTATTTTTTGAATAAGTACTGGTAGCAGATCCATTGCTTGAAAAGCCTTCGCCCGAAGTTGGCGAGAAGTACGACTCGTTATCAACATAAATGTAATCTATACCATAGTTTGAACGAAGCGTTAACCAGTTGAAAGGCTTTACCTGAACGTAAAAATTACCCAATATGTGGTTTGTTTCGCTGTTACCGCGGTTTTGATCTAACTGAATTACTGGGTTATTAAAGCCCACCTGGCCCTGTTTATTTCCCATAACACCAATTAAGGCACCCGAAAAATTATAGGTACCATTGTTATTAAAGGGAGAAATATTAGGAGCAGTAACCAACGCCACCCGGCCAAGACCAGCAGTAGAAAAGGCATCGCCCAGCGAACCGGAACTAACCGCAGCAAAGTTGCCTTCGTTGGAGTATTGTAGCTTACCGCCAAGGTTAATAAACTTGTTAGGTTTGTGGTCAAAATTCATTAAAGCCGATACCCGGCTAAAATCATTTCTTCTAATAATGCCCTGTTGATCGGTAAAGCCTGCAGAGAAATAATAGTTAGTAGCATCGTTAGCTCCTGACATGCTAATGGTATGGCTGTGCTGTATAGCGTCGCGGTACACAAAGTCAGACCAAAGGGTATTTATAGGCTTTCCATCGGGGCCATTGGTTAAAGCAAAATTATTGGTGGTTGCGTTAAACGTACCTGCGTTTGTTAGCGCTTCATTTTTATAATCGGTGTATTGAAACGCATCTAACATTGGTGGTAAACGCTGCACCTGGCTTAATCCCACCCAGCTATCAACGCTTACGCGGGCCTTGCCCGATTTACCTTTTTTGGTGGTTACAAACACCACCCCGTTTGCTGCGCGACTACCATAAATGGCGGTGGCAGCAGCATCTTTAGCAATGTCGATACTTTCAATATCGTTGGGGTTAATGCTTGCCAGCGCATTGCCCGCCGAGCTTGTTCCACTAAAGTCGCCGGTAAACGAAGGCACCCCATCAATTACAAATAAAGGAAACGAAGAAAGCGAAATAGAGTTAGTACCCCTGATCCTGATAACAGGGGTTGCATTTAATACACCACTGGGAATGGTTACCTGTACACCCGCAGCACGCCCGCCTAACGCCTGCTCAAAAGTTTGAACGGGCTTGCTGGCCACATCGCTGCCTTTTATAGACGCAATACTACCGGTTACTTCTTTTCGTTTTTGCGTTCCGTATCCAATTACCACTACTTCCGAAAGGCTGCTGGTAGCGGCCTGCAACTGAACATTTACAATTGCCTTGTTTGAAACCGGTACGGCTTGCACAACAAAGTTTAATGAAGAAATTTCGAGCGTTTTGGTTTGTGCTGAAATGGTAATGGAATACTTTCCATACTCATTGGTAGTAGTACCTGTACCAGCTGGTTTGGCAATTATCGAAGCGCCCGAAATGGGCACCCCCGACGGATCTGTTATAGTTCCGGTTAAAGTACGTGACTGCGAAAATGCCTGTGTCACCAACAGACAAACAACCACCAAGGCGGCTAGGTTTTTTCTCATGTGCTTAAGATTAGTTTGGTTAGAAAAATAAAATACTTAGACAAATCAAGAACTGAAATAGCTGCAAATAATTAACAAATATTTTAAGAATTTTTACAAAAATCATTTAAAGCGATTAAAACGTACCCATATTGCGGGTGATAGAAAAAATATACTTTGTAAACAACCTGCCATATGCAAAATAAGTTGATGCTCCTAAAAACAAATAGTTGTGAATATACAGCATGCACTTTCAGGCATTGCCACAGTAAAATATTTTTGTCAATAACTTTCGTTTTATCAAATTGATTGGCTAAGCAAACAAAATTTAGTTAATAAGAGAGATCATAAAAAATCAATTTATTGCGCACAAAACCGCATCATTTAAACTGGTAAAGATGAAATCGCTGATTTTTATGGGTAATACTAAATAGCTGCGATAGCTGTCAGCACTTATGCTTGTTTCGGGTTTGCTCAGGGCCTCTACCTTGTTGAGCATTATTACCGGGCTTTCGTTAGAACGCATATTTTTTATATGTTGTCCACCTTTGATGCATTTTGCCCCAGCAGGGCAACCTGTTGGTAGAACGCAAAAATTAAAGGAGTGTTTTACCCCAGCGGGGCAACCTGTTGGTAGCACCTATTAAGTTGATACGCACCTTGCCCCATCGGGGTAATTTGTTGGTAGCACTCATTAAGTTAACACGCACCTTGCCCCATCGGGGTAATATGTTGGTAGCACTCGTTAAGTTGATACGCACCTTGCCCCTTCGGGATAATATGTTGGTAGCACCTATTAAGTTGATACGCACCTTGCCCCATCGGGGTAATATGTTGGTAGCACTCATTAAGTTAACACGCACCTTGCCCCATCGGGGTAATATATTGGTAGCACTTAAGAAGTTGATACGCACCTTGCCCCAGCGGGGTAATATGTTGGTAGCACATGTACAGCAACGCGACATCATAATCGCAAATTTTGTACCTGGCATAGAGCGCCTTTTACTTTTTAACAATGGCGTCGATAACCGATGTTTCCTTAAACAACAATCACTTCCGAAGAAGGGATTGAATTATGACACCTTAAAAATTAAACCGCATCACTTAAGCTGGTAAAAGTAAAATCCCTGATTTTTATTGGCGGTATTAGATAGCTGCGGTAGCTTTCTACACTTATGCTGCGTTCGGGTTTGCCTAATGCCTCTACGTTGTTTAGCATTATAACCGGGCTTTCGTTAAAACGCATGTTTTTTATAGGAAACTTAACCTGTCCGTTTTCTATGTAAAAGGTTCCATCGCGGGTAAGGCCTGTTAGCAGTAATGTTTGCGGATCAACCAATCGTATGTACCATAAACGGCTTACCAAAATCCCCCGTTCGGTGCTTTTAATCAGGTCGTCAAGGCTATCGTTTCCACCAGCCATTATTATATTTGATTGAAACGGTACCACGGCTACTTTTTGCTTTTGCGCCCAAAACTGGCTGTAGACCAAATTCTTAACCGTTCCCTTGTCTATCCACGTCATTTTCTCCAGCGGAAAGCCTTCGCCATTCCAGGTGGCGCCGGGTAACTCGGTGTTAAATGGATCGGAGTAGATGGTTACTTTATCATCCATTAACTTTTCGCCAATCCTGTTACCGCCGCCGGGTTTGCTCATAAAGCTGCGGCCTTCGTCGGCATTACGTGCATCAAAACCGCGGAACATATTTTCGAGCATATAGGTGGCCGCCACCGGCTCCAATATTACGGTATATTTTCCCGGCTCAATGGCCCTTGCACCCAGTGAACCATTGGCTTTAGATGAAGAAATTTTCGTAGCCGAAAACGTGTCGAGTTTTTTTACATCGTTAAAGCCACGGGCAGCATAGCCCGAGGCAGTACCTGCCTCATTACGGGTGGTTATGCTAAAAATAACGTCGGTGTTTTTGCTGTAGGCAAACAGTGCTTTGGAGTTCATGACCGATGTAAAGCCGTTGGTATTTTCAAGGAACCCAGCGGCCTCCAACTTAGCCTCTTTGGCCACATTAATGCTTTTAGCCACCAGGTCGGCGCGGCTATCGGGCGTCATGGCCGCAGTAGCGGGCACGTAGGTAATGGCTTCTTTAAAAACTGCCGGGCCTTTCAAAGGCATGTACTCAGGATTTTCGGGTGCCAGTTGCGCCAGTTCTTCGGAGCGGCGAACTACTTTTAGGAGCGAAGCATCGTCAAACTCGTTAATGGTGGCCGAGCCCGATTTTTTACCGTAGGTGCTGGTAACGCCAAGGCTTAGCGTACTTACGTCGCCACTGGTGCTTATGGCATTGCGGGCATAGCGAATGTTACCACTTTCGGAGCCAGTTAAACTTACCTCGCATTCGTCGGCTTTTGAAAAAGCAATCACCTTTTTAAGCAGCGCCTGTGCTTCTTCTTTATTAAAAATTGCCATGTTGTTGTAATTAAATTTTACGTGCTGTGTTAATTACGCTTACCCCGCTAAATTTAGTGGTTGCGCAGCCATGCGATACGGCGCTTACCTGCGAGGGCTGTCCCTTACCGTCAAAAAATGAACCGCCCAGGCGGTAATCACTTTGGTCGCAAATAGCCGAGCAGCTATTCCAAAACTCCTGTGTATTGGCCTGGTAGGCGGCATCTTTTACCATGCCTGCTATTTTTCCATTTTTTATTTCGAAGCAAAGCTGGCTGCTAAACTGAAAGTTATACCGCTGCTGGTCAATAGAGTATGAATTGCGGCCAAACATGTACAATCCCTTTTCTATATTTTTAATCATATCGGCTGGTTGTAACAGGCTTTTGCCCGGCTGCAGGCTTACGTTAGGCATGCGTTGAAACTGTATGCTATCCCAACTATCGGCAAAGCTGCAACCCTGCGATGCGTCTAAACCCAAAATATGCGCCTGGTCGCGGGTAGCCTGGTAATTTACCAGTATGCCATCTTTTATCAGGTTCCACTCTTTGGCCTGCACGCCTTCATCGTCGTAGCCTACCGCACCAAGACTACCAGGCTGTTTTTTATCGGCTACAAAATTTACCAGGTTGCTACCAAAGTTGAACTTTTTGCTTTCCCACTTATCGAGGGTTAAAAAACTTGTACCGGCATAGTTGGCTTCGTAGCCCATTACGCGGTCAAGCTCGGTTGGGTGACCTACCGATTCGTGAATGGTTAAAAACAGGTTGGTAGGGTCCAGTACCAGGTCGTACTTGCCGGGCTCTACAGGTTTGGCCTTTAGCTTTTCGGCTACATGATCGGCGGCCATGCGTACGTCTTCCAGCATATCGTACCGCTTATTGTACAGGGTAAATATGCCGTTGATGTTTTGGCGGGCATCGGGCTGAAGGTACTCGTAGCCCATGCCCATAGGCGAGCTAAGGCTGTTGCGTGTTTCAAACTTACCGGTTTGCTTATCGGTTTTGGTTACGGTAAACGTGGGCCAGATACGGTGCACATCCTGGTCTATATACGATCCATCGGTGCTGGCAAAATACTTTTGCTCGTTTACCAAAAACAGCGAGTTGTTTATAAAATTTACCCCGTTTTTCATGGCAAGGTCGTTGGCCTGCAATAGCAGGTCTACCTTGTCTTTTACCGGCACGGTAAAGGCGTTGGTTTGCATAGGTGTTTTCCAGCTTACCTGCCCATAGCCTTTTTGAGGCGCCAGTTGTACGGGCTCAGTAAGTAATTTTGCGTTTACTTTGGCTATTAGCACGGCATTGTTGGTTGCGGCCAAAATACTGGCTTCGTCCATGTTGTCGGTGGCGGCAAAACCCCAGCTACCATTGGCTATAACGCGTATGCCCACACCATAACTTTCGGTGTTACTAATATTGTCTACGCGGTTTTCGCGGGTAACCACAAACTGGCGAAGGTAGCGGCCAATGCGTACATCGGCATAGGTGGCACCTTTGCTGCGGGCGGTGTTCAATACCTTATCGGCCAGTGCTTTTTGTGCTGCCACATCCAAGGGCATTTCAAAAAAAACTGCGGGGCTAACGGCCCTGCCTACCAATGGTATTTGGGTAAAAAAAGTGGCACCCAGCCCTATTGCTGCACTTTGTAAAAAATCTCTTCTTTTCAAATTAAATGTTTTTTGCCGCTAAGGCGCTAAGGGATAAAAAGGCGCTAAGGTTTAATTAAAAAAGGCGTGTTTTGTAAGATGTGTTTAAATTGAAAATTGATTTATAAATCAGTTCCCAAAATAGTTTTTGTTTTGTTGATAAGCGGTTTGCCGTACAAGAGTGCGACGCAACAATGCTGAAAAAAGAACTTTTGCCCGGAACATAAAAAATTACTCGCGATTGGAAGCTTTGTAAAAACCAACCGTTGCCAATTGTACCGGCCCTTTTGCATCGGTAATGGTTAGCCTAACTTTTAAGGTTGAAACCGGATCGATACGTATTAATCGCTTATGGCCTATAGTGGTGCATTCTGCCAAAGGTTGCCAGCTAAGTTTATCCCAATACTCCAGTTTGGCCTTTACTACCTGCTGGCCGTTGGCAATGTTTTCCTGTAGAAGTATACGGTCAAAGGTTGCCTTGTCTTTAAAGGTTATTTCGAACGGCTCGCCTACCGGACGGGTTACATAGCTACTCAATTTATTGTCGGTCAGGCTTCGTTTGGTTTTACCATCGGCCAGGTTAGTGGCAAAGGTTTCGTTTAAAATAGCCCTGAATTCCCTGATTGCTTTTACATCCGTTAGCTGCAACAAGCCCTGGTTATTGGGCGGTATGTTTAGCAACAGCAAACTGTTTCGGCCAACTGATTGATAGTAAAGATTTACCAGGTTGCTGGCGCTGCGCACTTTATCGTTTTCGTTTGCATGCCAAAACCAACCGGGGCGAATGCTTACATCGGTTTCGGCGGGTATCCAGTTACGGCCGTTTGGGTCGCCGGTGTTAAGGTATTTGGGTGCGGCTTTACCGGGGGCAATACCGGTGGTATCGATGGTGCTCCAGCAGGTTTCGCCGGCATTGCCCGCTTCGTTGCCTACCCAGCGCACATCGGGGCCGGCGTCGCTAAACATGACTGCATCGGGTTGCAGGTCGCGAACCATTTGCCAGTACCCGGCAAAATCATACTGCATATCCTTTGCGTTTTCGCCCTTGGCACCATCAAACCAAACCTCGGCCACGGGGCCATAATTAGTGAGTAATTCTTTTAGTTGATTTTTATAATACTCGTTGTAAGCGGCAGTACCATAGCTGGCTTCGTGGCGATCCCATGGCGACAGGTAGAAGCCAAACTTTAACCCAAATTCTTTACAGGCATCGGCCACTTCCTTTACCACATCGCCCTTGCCTTCCTTCCACGGGCTGCTTTTAACCGAGTGGTTGGTGTATTGCGATGGCCACAGGCAAAAGCCGTCGTGGTGCTTGGCGGTAATGATGGCCATTTTAAAACCGCCATCTTTTAGCGCCTTTACCCATTGGCGGGCATCCAGCTTTTTGGGGTTAAATATAGAAGGGCTTTCGGTACCATCGCCCCACTCTTTATCGGTAAAGGTGTTTACCGTAAAATGCAAAAAGGCCGTGGTTTCCAACGGCTGCCAGGCAAGCTGGCGGGGGGTTGGTGTGGGTTGGGCCGATGTAACAAAGTTGAAAAAACAACCGATTATAAAAATGGACATGTACTGTTTCATAAAGCAAAAATGTATTAGGTAGCTTTAAATGTACGGCTAAAGTTGAATGCGGAGAAACAGCATAAAATGTATTGTATTTTACCAACCGCCTTTTTTCCGTTTATTTTGGAGTAAATTAAACCGGCTAATGTATTTGAAGGATTACACTATTAAAGTGGGCAAAGATGTGTTGATCAGGTTTCCCAAAAAAGTAGCCCGCTTATTTGAAGTAGCAGGAGAATTTGCTGCCTTTAGAAAAAAGAACGACGGCAGGTTTAGTATGGCGGCAAAAGACGTGTATCCCTGCCTTGGCGACAAATTACCTAAAACACCTTTCGATCATCACTACACCTACCATCCTGCGTGGGCAGCCCGCATTTTGGCCAAAACAAGACCTGAATATCATGTAGACATTTCGTCCATTCTTAGTTTTGGATCGATTGTTTCGGCATTTATACCCATTAAGTTTTACGATTACCGACCGGCAGATCTTAACCTCAGCAACTGGGAGTCTGGTTTTGCTGACCTGAACAAGTTGCCTTTTGAAACGGATAGCCAACCTTCGGTATCGTGTATGCACACCGTTGAGCACATAGGCCTTGGCAGGTATGGCGACCCTATTGACCCGCAAGGCGATTTAAAAGCCATTGCCGAATTAAAAAGAATTGTACAGCCCGGCGGCGACCTGTTGTTTGTAACGCCGGTTGGCAAACCGCGAATAGAATACAACGCCCACCGCATTTATAGTTATGAAATGATTGTAGAAGCGTTTGCACCATTTCAGTTGGTTGATTTTTCGCTGGTGGCCGATGCAGGGGGAATAATTAATAATGCTAACCCGGCCCTGGTTGCGCAGCAATTGTATGGCTGTGGCTGTTTTTGGTTTAAAAAATAATTAGTCAATTTATTTGAAAGCAATATGTTTAAAGTAGGTACCACCAACGAAGCGAACAGGGTTGAATGGATTGAAAAAACGCTAAAAAAAATACCGGCAGGCGCTACCATTTTGGATGCCGGCGCCGGCGAGTGCCAGTTTAAAAAATTCTGTGGCCATTTAAAATATACCTCGCAGGATTTTGCCCAGTACGATGGCACTGGCGAGGTAGGCCTGCAAACAGGCACGTGGGACAATACTAAACTCGACATTGTTTCGGACATTACCGCCATACCGCGGCCAAACGCAAGTTTTGATGCAATTATGTGTACCGAAGTGTTGGAACACGTACCCGACCCTGTGGCCGCGTTAAACGAATTACATAGGTTACTTAAACCCGGTGGCCAGTTGTTGATTACCGCCCCGTTTGCCAGCATTACGCACTTTGCGCCGTACCACTTTGCCTCGGGGCTGAGCCGTTTTTTTTACGAGCACCATTTGGGCAGGCTTGGCTACAATATATTGGACATGGATTTAAATGGAAACTTTTTTGAATACCTGGCACAGGAAAACAGGCGAATAAAACGAATGGCAAAGCTTTATGCTGGCACCAAATTGAGCCTTTTAGATAGAGTCATTAATCATCTTCAATTGTATAGGTTGCAAAAACTTTCGGCCAGGGGCGACAAATCAAGAGAGTTATTGTGTTATGGGGTGCATGTGTTTGCGCAAAAAAAATGATCGATAAAATACAGATGGAACCAGTTTTATAATAATTAATCCCAGATGAAAGATTACCAACGCCGATTACTACAGTTACTACCCGATATCGTAGAGCAAAAATATTATCAGCGTTTTTTTTTAAAGGAGCACAAAACCTTTCAAAAAGAAAACGGGGAGGGGCCGGCATCAAACCTTAGCAAACAGCAGGTATTAAAATTGTTGCGCAAAAGCAGCCAATGTAGTATTCTGGTAGAAACCGGCACCTACCTTGGCGACACTTTATATGCTCTTTACAATAATTTTGACAACCTCTATTCGATAGAATTGAGTTCGCTTTTTTACCAAAAAGCAACCAAACGTTTTAAAAAAATGTCTAAAATCAGGCTGCTACAGGGCGATAGTGGAAAAGTATTAAAACAGTTGGTGCCTACATTAAAGGGCTCAGCTATTTTTTGGTTAGATGGCCACTACTCTGGCGGCCTAACCGCTAAAGGTGAAAAGGAATGTCCTGTATTTGAAGAGCTACTGTCGATATTTTCGTCACCACTTAAACATTATATTTTAATAGATGATGCACGGTTGTTTATTGGGCAAAATGACTACCCAACCCTGGATGAATTAAAACATTTTGTGGAGCAGCAGAAACCGGATTATAGTTTTGTTATTGCAAATGATGCAATCAGGTTGATGCCGGGATAAAATTGATGAGCAGCTAAATTGTTCATGGATGATTGCAAAGGGTAAAAGAGTTACCAGATATTTTGCTATGGCGTGCATTTGGTAGCACAATCAAAATAGTGAATACCCATTATTTATTTAAACGGGCAGATTTTATAACAAAAAAATATTCTCACGATTTTAAGTAATTATCACCTTATTGCATTAGCTTTCAATCTATTTTATTTTTAGC
>Ga0105047_10000174_pt1 | contig 96294 bp, 82 predicted proteins | sample MAT04_FD_78384 | JGI IMG/M metagenome (GOLD analysis project Ga0105047, IMG submission 78384) | Freshwater microbial communities from Lake Fryxell liftoff mats and glacier meltwater in Antarctica - MAT-04 (megahit assembly) | ecosystem: Environmental > Aquatic > Freshwater > Ice > Liftoff... | reverse complement strand
GCTGGCGAAGAAACTGGCGGAGACGCTGGCGAAGAAACTGGCGAAGAAACTGGGCCGTTCGATGTCGAGGGCCGCGAGGATATCGACCCCACGTCGGCTCGACCGCTGGCCATGGCCGTCGACGGGTTTTTGTCCTACGAGGTCAGCGACTGGTCGGGCGAGTCGCGAACGTTGCTCGATTCGCTGCTGTCGTCGAACGGCATCAAACACTTTTGGCAGGGCACGAACCTGAGCGTCGAGTCTGACCGAGAAGCCGATGTCGACGCGATCATCGACGAGGTGCTGGTCAGCGCCACGGTGGCGTTGGATACGGACAGGGACAAGGTCGTCTACGAGGTGGGCGAGTGGTCGGCCGCCATGCAACAGTCGCTCGCTGATTCACTGGCGATCGCCGAGGTCGCCTACGAATGGGACGAGGCCGGTGACTTGGTGATCTACGCCGAGGACGAAGATGTGGTCGAAACCATTCTCGAGGCGATGCCCGACGATGAGTCCGAGACCGAGGCGATCGATGACGGGGTGGAGGTACAGGCGGTGCTCGGCCGACTCTGGCAATCAGCGGTGCACCTGGCACGCGACCCATCGGACACGGCATCGGTGGTGTCGGTGGCAGACAATGCCGAGATCGTCGAACACATCGGGCTGCCGTTCGGGTTCGAGCCCCCCGTCTGGCGCCATCTGGTCGAGCTGGCGGTCACCCTGCGAGATGGGCTCACCGCCTCGGGCGACGACGTCTGGGAGGACGACGCGGTGGTCGAAGCCGCAACCGCGTTGAAGGACGCCGTCCGCCCGTTCGTCTGACTCTGAACTTTCTGACTCTGAGTTTTCTGACTCGGAGCTGATCGGGGCAGCGCAGTACCCTTGAACTCATGGTCTTGGCGGAGTTGGAGGCGTACTTCAGTCGTCCGATTGCGCCGACCCGCCGGGTGGCATTGGGCGACCGCTATCTGCCCGTCAATCCGGCGCCCGGATTCGGGGGAGTGCTGCTGGGGGGCGTAGCGGCCCGCTTTGCCCAAGAGCTCGACTCGGACGAGGTCGCTGAGATCTACGGGTTGGCACTGGAGCTCGAGCATCGCGATCGTCTGCCGCAGCCCCGGCTCCGTCATCGTTTCCAGACCGACCGCATCGGGCTGCAACTCTGTACCCACCGCTTGATCGGTCTCGGTGAGATGCTCGAGTTCGAGCTCGAGGATCACATCGGGACTCCCGCCCAGCAGGTCCTGGCAGCCGTCTATGCAGCCGGCGCCACACCGGCAGCGGTCCGTTCCGAGATTCTGTCGGTGGTCCGGATCGGGCTCACCTGGCGAGGTGCCATTGGGGACCGGCTGCTGGGTGCGCTGTCGGGAACGCAGGTGTCCTTCTCGATGGGGGTCCTCGATGACCCCTTCCGATGGGCGCTGGCGATCCTCGACCTTCGCGCGCTCGTCGATGAGCCGCCATCGAAGCGTGAAGTCATCCAGGCGTTCCGTGACGGGCTACGTGACGCCCATCCTGACCATGGCGGCGGGACCGATGATGCCGCCGAGCGGATCGCGGAGCTGACCGAGGCTCGACGGATCCTGCTCGGCGCATGAATGCCGTCTTGCTGGCGCCTGGAGCCGGGTCGAGCGCTGATCACCCATCGCTCGTGGCCATCGAGACGTCGCTCGCGGAGGTTCGACCGGACATCGCCGTGCGGCGTTTCGATTTTCCCTATCGGTTGGCAGGGCGCCGGGCGCCGGATCGTGCGCCAGTCCTGCTGAGCGCAGTACGTGATCAGCTCACCCAATTCCACGACGAGACGGGTGCCACGTCGATCGTGGTCGGCGGTCGGTCCATGGGCGGGAGGATCTGCTCGATGATCGCCGCCGAGGCGCACCCATTCGTCGCCGGTGTGTTGGCCATCTGCTATCCGCTTCATCCTCCAGGCAAACCTGAACGGCTGCGGGTCGAGCACTTCGCCGATCTGGCGGTACCAACGTGTTTCATCTCGGGGGATCGAGATCAGTTCGGGTCGCCCGAAGAATTCGACCAGTGGATCCCGACCATCGCCGGCCCGGTGACTCGGCATCTGCTGGTCGGGAAACGTCACGACCTCAAGGGATGCGACGACGAAGTCGCGAGGCTGTCCGTGGCCTGGATCACGGGTCGTTACTGATCTCGTCGAGATCGCGTCGAGCGGTCTCGGGCACGAGGAACAGCACCGCGACGACCGCCAATGGCGCAATGCTCAACCATCGGAATGCCACGCCGTAGCCGGCCTGATCGATCAGGCGGCCGGCCAGCCAGAGACCCAGGGCGCCACCGGCCGTGGCCGTGATGTTGAGCAGGCCGCCGACGCCACCGCGCCGATGCGTGGGGAAGAGCTCCGGTCCCAGCACCCCGAGCGAGGGCACGGTCGCCCCGCCGACGATCGAACCGAACGCTGAGGCCACCCACATGGGCCAACCGCTCGTCGAGAACATCACGGCGTTGCCGACGCTCAATCCGACGAGCCCGATGACAGCAACGCGGTGACGAGAGAAACGGTCGGCCAATCGCCCGCCGATGATCACCCCGATTCCACCCCAGGTATTCGTGCCGATGATGAACAGGACGAGCCGGGTCGCGGAGAACCCGCGAGCGGTGCGGAGGAACTCGTTCTGGAGCTGCGAGACCGGGGCGATGTAGAGATTGAGAAAGACGACGATGCCGATGGTTGCCCACAGCCACGTGCGATGGATGCGAGGGCGATGTGACGTCGGCGTTGCGTTTCGCGCAGACGCCACGAGGAATCGGCGACTCTCCGGGAGCGATGCGGTCACCGCGAGGATGGCGGGAATGGTGAGGGCCGAGAGCGCCCAGATCCACCTCCAGGCGTCGACGCTGATGTCTGCGGTCGGCAGCACCCACAGCACCATCCCGACACCGAGGCCACCCGACATGGCCAAGAGACCGATCGAGTAGGCACGGGTGCCTGCCGGGACCTCCTCGCACACGAGGATCGGCAACAGGAGCACGCCAATCGCAACGAGCGCTCGACAGAGGAGCTGTGACGCTGTGATCCACTCGACCGACGGCGCCATAGATCCGAGGGTTGCCGCCGCGGCGGCGCCGACGAGCGTCCATCGGATCATCGGTCGCCGTCCGATCCGATCGGCGTAGATCAGCCCGATCCATGTCAGAACGGCCCCCGCGCGAACGATGGCGAGCACGTTGGACTGGGTGGCGACGCCGAATCCGAGATCGGATCCGACAAAGGTGAGCGTCTGGCCGAGGAGTCCGCCGATGAACCCGCCGAGGACCGCCAAGGTGCAGGATGCCGCCAGAACCGAGGCGCTCCGTGGGTCCAGCCGATCCGGTGGTGCCCACCAGGCGGATCCCGCCGGTTTGTGAGGTGCGAGGTTCCGTCGCGAACGACGGATGGTTCGGCGGACCAGAGCGGCAAAGACCGGGGTCCAAATGCCGAGCGCCAAACGGAAGGTGATCTCTTCGATGGCGGAGTCTCCATCGAGCCGGACGTGGCGTTCCCAACTCGAACATGGTCCCTCAATACCGGAGAAGGCGACTCCTGCGAACGCGTCGGTCTCGTTGCCGCCGACCGACTTCTCCAACACGATCGGCGAGTCCATCGGGTCCAGCAACGTGGCGAGCGCCGCCGGGGACGCGGTGTGGTGGAGAACGAGTGTGGTCATGGTGCTGCAGGCCATACTGTCGGACATGGGTGGAGCTGGCACGTTCGTCGTACGGCCATCGGGTCCGCTGGTCGGAGATGTGCCGATCAGCGGCGCCAAGAACTCGGTGCTCAAACTGATGTGCGCCACCGTGTTGTGTCCGGGACGCTTCGTGATCCGCAATGTGCCGCGTATCTCCGATGTCGAGTGGATGGGCGAGGTGCTGACGGCGCTCGGAATCGATGTCGCCTGGGATGGCGACGATGTCCTCGTCGTCACGGTCGGCGAGGAGGTGCTGCCGTTCGCCCCCTATGAGCTGGTCGAGAAGATGCGCGCCTCAACGGCGCTGTTGGGACCGCTGCTGGCTCGCTGTGGCGAGGCGCACATCGCCATGCCGGGCGGCGACGATTTCGGCAGTCGCCCCATCAACCTGCACCTGGAAGGGCTCGAAGCGCTCGGCGCCACGTTCGAACTCCAGCACGGCACCATCGTCGGCCGCGCCACCACACTCAGAGGGGCACGGGTGTCGCTCGAATATCCATCCGTTGGCGCCACCGAGAACGTCATGCTGGCGGCGGTGTTGGCTGAGGGCACCACGATCATCGAGAACGCCGCCCGCGAGCCCGAGGTGGCCGACCTCGCCGCCTTCCTCAACCGGATGGGGTCACGGGTCGTCGGTGCCGGTAGCCCGACCATCAGCATCGAGGGTGTCACCGAGCTCCGCCCGGTCGATCACGAGACCATCGCCGACCGGATCGAAGCCGCCACCTTCGCTGCGTGTGTCGCAGTTGCCGGCGGCGAAGTCATGTTGGTGGGCGCGCGGGACGACCACATGGCCTCGGTGATCCGCAAGATGGGCGAGATGGGCGTGCGCATGGCCCCGGACTCTCGCGGCGTCTGGGTCATGTCGGGCGACCGCCCGCGCCGTCTGGACCTGTCGACCCTGCCGTACCCGGGCATCGCCACCGATGTGCTCCCCATGTTCGTGGCGGCGCTCTGCTGCGCATCCGGAACCAGCTACGCCACGGAGAATTTGTACGGCGGGCGTTTCCGCTACGTCGGGGAGTTGGCGCGAATGGGTGCCGACATCGACGTCGAAGGACACCACTTGGTCATCGAAGGACGAGAGTGGCTTTCGGGTGCGCCCGTCCGCGCTGTTGACATCCGTGCTGGTGCTGCTCTCGTGTGCGCGGCATTGAAGGCTGAGGGGGAGACCGTGATCCACGATGCCCATCACATCGATCGTGGCTATCACCAGCTCGACGCCAAGCTCGTCGCCGTGGGCGCCTCAGTCGAGCGAGGCGTCGGGGACTGACTCCTCCAGCGCTGGTGTCTGCGTCTGGGCCATCCGTCGCGCCCGCCGGTTGGCGGCTCGCAGAATCAGGTAAAAGATCGCGATCGGCGCCGCCGCCATCAACATCTCGTCCCAGCCGCCCTGATGAGCGAGAAGTGCCGCCGTTCCCATGGGTTCAGTGTCGCGCGCCCCGGGAAGTATCGCGGGACAACCTTGGTTCTACTCGGCGGCCTCCCGTAGCGTAGAGAGCCCAGGTGAGGAGCCCCGTGTACGACCAGGTCGCCGACGTCATTGAGATCATCCGCCCCGCCATCCAGGCGGATGGTGGCGACATCCTGCTGATCGACGTCAACGAGGACACTGGGATCGTGCAGGTGGAGCTCACCGGAGCGTGTGTGAGCTGCCCATCATCGACGGTCACCATGAAGGCGGGGATCGAGCGCATCATGAAGGATCGGGTGCCCGGTGTGACCGAGGTGACCCAGGCTGGCAGGGAACTGGTCGAAGATGGCACCGCCGTCAGTCTCTGACTCGTCCATCGACGAACTCCTCGCCGCCGCCCAGTCGGGCGATCGGGCGTCGCTCGCCCGTCTGATCACGACGGCAGAACGAGGTGGCAACGGAGCCCGGTCCACGGCGCGAGCCACGATGTCACAGACGGGCAGCGGCTACACGCTCGGTATCACGGGATCACCCGGAGCCGGCAAGTCGACCTTGACCAACGCGCTATGTGGGGCGATCCGCCAGCGGGGCGAGTCCGTCGGGGTGCTGGCCGTCGACCCCTCGTCGCCGTACTCGGGCGGCGCCATTCTCGGAGATCGGGTACGGATGTCGGACCACTCGACCGATGATGGCGTGTACATCCGATCGATGGCGACACGTGGCCATCTCGGAGGGCTGTCGGTTGCCACGCCTCAGGCGGTTCGGGTGCTCGATGCTGTCGGCTTCTCGTGGATCCTCATCGAGACCGTTGGCGTGGGCCAGGTCGAAGTCGAGGTGGCCGGGGCCGCGGATACCGTCGTGGTCGTGGTCAATCCGGGGTGGGGCGATGCGGTGCAGGCCAACAAGGCCGGCCTGATGGAGATCGCCGATGTCTTCGTGATCAACAAGTCGGATCGTCCCGGTTCGGGGGACACCTACCGCGATCTCGAGCAGATGATGTCGTTGACCGGTCGAACGGGATGGCGCCCACCGATCGTGTCCACCGTGGCGCCGTCCGGCCAGGGGGTGCCGGAGCTACTCGACGCCATCGACGGCCATCGAACGCATATCTCCTCCACCGGTGAGCTCCATGAGCGCCGTCGCTCCCGGGCAGCTGCTGAACTCCGGGCGATCATGTCGGCGGAACTGCTCCGTCGACTCACGTCGGACGCCCACCACGACCGGTTCGCCGAGTTGGTCGACGACATCAGCGAGCGACGCATCGATCCCTGGTCGGCGGCCTCGGAGCTGTTGCCGCCGGACTGATCAGGCCAGGCCCATCAGGTGAGGACCATCAGGTGAGGCACGTCTGGCATCGGCCGACGAGGTCGAGGCGATGGTGCTCGACCTCAAAGTGGCGTTCCTCGGCGATGGAGTTCAACGCTCGATCGATCGTGGCCTCCGCCTTCGCTGGGACCACGAAGTCGGTCACCGATCCGCACGACAGACAGATCAGATGGTGATGGTGGCCCGTCAGGTCCTCCGCCAATTCGAAGTGCCCGTGTTCGTCGGCCACCACGATTCGATGGACGACTCCAGCAGCGATGAGTTCGGCCAGATTCCGGTAGGCGGAACTCTGCGCCAGGGTCGGATCGAGAGCGAGGATCTGGGGCAAGGTCAGGGGATGGTCGGAATGGGCCAGCACTTCGACGATGGAGCGTCGCGACGACGTGTACCGCTGGCCTCCCGCGCTCGACATCCGCAGGGCAGCGGTGGTGTGAATGTCGTCGTCGAGCGCACGCATGCCCCCACCCTATCGAACGGGCGGATCAATGAGAATCAGTGAGAAACTCAACCTGTACTAGCTTGCGCGTCATGACTGATCTCGCCTCCATGGAGCGGCACGACAACGGCGTGGCCGTCATCACGTTGACGCACGGCAAGGTCAACGCGCTGTCGACGGCATTGCTGGAGCGCATCGGCGAACTGGCACAGGAGTTGATGCTCGACCCGGCCCGTGCGGTGGTCATCACCGGGGGATCGAGGCTTTTCGCCGCCGGGGCCGATATCTCAGAGTTCGCCGCCGATCCCGACCCCGCCTCCGAACGGTTCGCCATCGCGGCCCCGGCCCAGGTGGCGCGCGTCGGGGGAGCGTTCCTCGATGCCCTCAATGCCGTTGCTGGCATCAGTTGTCCGACGATTGCATCCGTCAGCGGGTTCGCGCTCGGAGGCGGATGCGAACTGGCCCTGGCATGCGACCTTCGTATCGCCTCGACCCGGGCGGTATTCGGTCAGCCGGAGATCCTGCTGGGCATCATCCCCGGCGGTGGTGGCACCCAGCGATTGGCGCGCCTGCTCGGCCCGGCGCGCGCGAAAGACATGATCTTTTCTGGTCGTCAGGTGCGCGCTGATGAGGCGCTGGCGATTGGACTGGTCGACCGCGTCGTCGAACCCGAGGAACTGGAGACCGCTGCCCTCGGGTGGGCCAGCGAGTTCGCCGCGGGCCCGACCGCCGCGCTGGCGCTCGCCAAGGAAGCGATCGACCGTGGATTGGACGGGGCGCTCTCCGATGGTGTGTTGATCGAACAACGGTGCTTCGTCGAGAGCTTCACCACTGCCGATGCCACGGCCGGGGTGTCCAGTTTTCTCGCCCACGGACCGGGCAACGCCGAGTTCGCCTGATCGGGCGAGGTTCATCGTCGGCAGGTTTGTGCCGATGGAAGGTTCATGAGTTCGGTGCCGCCGCGGACGTCGATGTGGTTGGCGCACCACTGGCCCGACGAGGTCGACCGCTGCGTGGTCCTCGGACACCGACATGTCTGTCGACGGTGTGCGGTGCTGTATCCGATGGCCGTAGCCGTGATGGCGATGGTCCTGGCCCTGCCCTCGCTGGCATCCGCTTGTTGGGCACCGTGGCTGATGATGCTGGCGCCCATACCGGTGACGCTGGAGTGGATTGCGGAACACAGCTTCGCCATGCCCTACCGGCCGCGACGTCAGATGCTCGTGACCGCTCTCGCCGCCCCGGCGCTCGGCCTCGGTTTCGCTCGCTATCTACGATCCCCGGGCGACCGGTGGTTCTGGACGATGGTCGCCGTGATCGGGGGGATCTGCGTGCTGTCAGCGCTGTTGCCGTCTACTCGGCCCAGGCCACGCAGCCCAGCTCGAGCGGATTGTCCAACAGTGGGTGACGTGGGACAACTCGTACCGTGAGGCCCCGACGCCCGGCATCGGCCAGCAGCAGGTCGGCCTCGTAGCGGAAGTGGCCGTCGTGTGGGCCACCAACGGGTGCCATCGGGCTGCATCGATGGTGTTCGAGTGATCCGGCCTGGCCCACGTGTCCCGCCACCAGCTGGACCTCGACATCGTCGGGGCCGAGCCCGCCGAGCGACACCCGCGCTCCGACGCGTCGCACGGTCGAAAGGTCCGCCACCGACTCGTCGACATCGACCTCGTCGACATGGACGTGGTGCCATTCGTCGCGGACCCGTTGGCACCAGGCGGACAGTTCCCGCGCTCCCGAATACCCGTCGACAGCCAATTGCTTCGATGATTGGGCCGCCGGGGCGTACAGCTCGGTCACGTAGTCGCGAACCATGCGAGCAGAGCTGATGGCCGGACCCAACGTGGTGATGCATGACCGCATCTGGTCGGCCCATCCGGCACTCACCCCACCATGCGCCCGACCGTCGTAGTACAACGGGACGATCTGCTGCTCGAGCAGCTCGAACAACGAGTTCGCTTCGATCTCGTCTCGTCGCTCCGGGTCGACGAGTGCCTCAGCCGACGAAATCGCCCAACCGACGTCGGGTGTGAAGCACTCTGCCCACCAACCATCGAGCACCGAACAGTTGATGGCCCCGTTCATGGCCGCTTTCATGCCGGAGGTCCCGCACGCTTCCTGCGGGCGCAACGGGGTGTTGAGCCACACGTCTGCCCCGTGCAGCATGCGACGCGACACGGAGATGTCGTAGTCCTCGATGAAGCAGAACCGATGTCGGATGTCGGGGTCGTGGGAGAAGGTGACGATGGATCGGATGAGTTCCTTACCGGGCTCGTCAGCTGGATGGGCCTTGCCGGCGAAGATGAACTGGACCGGGCGATCAGCGTCGAGCAGGAGCGCACGGAGTCGCTCTGGCTGGCTCAGCAACAAGGTCGCTCGTTTGTAGGTGGCGAACCGTCGAGCGAAGCAGACAGTCAGGAGATCGGGATCGAACGCCGAGGCCGTCCACGACAGTTCCGATTCGGACAATCCGCGTGCCAACCCACTCGATCGGAGCCGCGTTCGGGTGAAGTCGATGAGCCGGCGGGTACCGGCGGCATGGGCGGACCACAACGCGGCGTCGTCCACCCCGTCGAGGCTCCAACGGTCGTGGACTCCGGCTGACCAGTCGGTGCCGGTTGCCTCCGCCACGACCTGTGCCATCTCGGCCGACACCCATGTGGCGCCGTGTACTCCGTTGGTGATGGATCCGATGGGGACTTCGTCGACGGGCACCCCCGGCCACAGATCGGCGAACATCTCGCGGGACACGTCGCCGTGCAACGCCGCCACGCCGTTGCGCCGTTCGGCAAGGCGCATACCCATCACGGCCATGTTGAAGCGTTCATCGACGGGATCGTCCGGTCGATGTCCGATCCGGTGCAAGGCGTCGAGCCCGATTCCGACTTCGGATGCCCACGAGGCGAAGTACCGGTCGATGAGATCCAACGGGAACCGATCGATGCCCGCTGGCACAGGGGTGTGGGTGGTGAAGACGCCACCCGATCGAACGGCCTGCAGTGCAGCGTCGAAGGACAGCCCGTGTTCACTCATGAGCAGGCGCACGCGCTCGAGTCCGAGGAAACCGGCATGGCCCTCATTGGTATGGAACACCGCTGGTTCGATCCCGAGGGCACGCAGCATTCGCACCCCACCCACGCCCAGCAGGATCTCCTGTCGTAGGCGATGCTCGGTGTCTCCTCCGTACAACCGGTCACAGATCGTTCGCAGATGATCAGGGTTGGCATCGAGATCGGTGTCGAGCAGGTACAGCGGCGTTCGTCCGACCTCGGCCCGCCAGACCTGCGCGACGAGGCGTTCCCCAGCGAGGTCCAACTCGATCGTGATGCCCTCGCACAGCGACATCGACATGGCGTAGGGGTCCAGATCGGGAAAGCGTTCCTGCTGCCACCCGTCGACATTCAGGGACTGCCGGAAATAGCCGTGTCGATAGAAGAGCCCGACTCCGACGAGCGGCACCCCGAGATCGGATGAGCTCTTCAGGTGGTCGCCGGCCAGGATTCCCAGACCCCCCGAATATTGCGGCACCGCCTCCGCGATGCCGAACTCGGGGGAGAAGTAGGCGACCGTGCCAGACAACGGAACGTGAGCATCGGTGAACCACGAGGGGCCGGTGACGGCCTGATCGAGATCGGCGACTGCGGCGGCGACTCGTTGAACGAACCCCGCATCGGTAGCGATTTCGACCAGCCGGGCGGGGTCGACCTTGGCGAGCAACATGCGGGGATCGTGACCGCATTCGCTCCACAGGCTGGGGTCGATCTCCGCGAAGAGGTGCCGTGTGGAGCGGTGCCATGACCAGCGAAGATTGGCTGCCAATTCATCCAGCCCGCCGATCTTGGATGGGAGCAGGGGACGGACGGTGAAGCTGGCCACGGCTTTCATGTGGCGTCACGCTAGCCAGTGCCACCTGATTCCCCTCACAGCAGACGGATTTCTGCCGTCTCCCCCGAGGGCAGTTCGGCCCGATGGATCCTCTATCCTGAGAGACGCCGGTCGTACCCGTGACCCGCGGAAATGCTCATGGCCGACTCCTCCACTGCACCCTCGACGCTCCGCCTTCCCGCGCAGGTCTGGGTGGTCCTCGTGTCTCTTGTCGCGGCCGTAGCGCTGCTCGCCAGTGGCGCCGACGGCAGCGTGTCGCAGGGCAGCGCAACGTCGCTCGTGGCCAACGCTCCAGGGGCCACGACTCCGACCACGCTGATCGCTCCTGGTCGACCGGGTCGCGTGGCGTACGTGACGCCAGCTGGTGAGCTGATCGTCGCCGAGGGCGACGGGTCGAGCCCCAGGACCGTTGGTCGCGACGCCGCGTCGAACAGCGCCGGGTTGTCGCCGATGGCATGGTCCCCGGCGACGTCGCAACTCGCCTACGTTCGCACCGATGGTGCGTTGGTGCTGGCCAATGCCAACGGCGAGGGCGATCCGCAAATCATCGCTACGGACGCCATCGTTCCGCCAGAAGCGGACGAGAACCTGCTGTCGTTTGACATTACGGGCATTTCGGTGGCCTACATCGCCAAGGGCCCAGGCGATATCGCCCAGGCGAAGCTGGCCGTGTTCGATGGTGCCGACAAGGGCAAGTTCGTGTCGCTCTCGGATCCCGCCAATCGGGTGCCGCTCGAGATTCAGTTCTCACCACTCGATCCGTATCTCTATCTGCGCTCGGCCGATGTCGAGACTCGCAAGGAATTCACGATCGCGGTGGTCGAGCCATTCTCTGGCACCCCGTTCGCTACCAACTTCTCCGTCGACGACCCGTCGTTTGCGCCCGACGGCGCCTTTCTGTTCGGCGTGCTGGCCAGCAAGGGCAAGGATCAGCTCGCCAAGGTCGATGCCGCCAACGGCCGGCTGGCAGTGCTCGTCGAACAGGACCGGATCTGCAAACCGAAGGCATCACCGGACGGTCGACAGATCGCCTACGCCGCGGGGGCCAACTGCCAGGAGATCTGGGTTGTCAACAACGACGGATCGGACCCCCGTCGAGTTGCCGACACGGTGGGAGGGTCAGCCTCGTTTGCTGGTGGCACCTTCTCGTGGTCGCTCGATTCGCGCACGCTGACCCATGCCGCGTGTCGCAGCCTCGAACAGGGCGTTTCGTGCGGCGGAAACTACTGGGACATCGCCGTCGATGGCTCGACGATCACGGCTCGTGCCGCTGCGGGGTCGGTCCTGCGGGAACAACGCCCGCAACTCAAAGCCATCAAGGTGAAGATCGAGATGAGTGGGCCGGTCGCGTATGACGGTCGAATGCTCGTCTCTTCGAAGGAGTCAACTTACGGACTCCTGCAAAAGCCCCGCGACGTCGCCGTCGACGTCAAGGCGGGTGACCAACGAGACGACAAGCGGATCTTCAGCGTGAAGCTCCAACTGGCCAAGGACAGCCGTTTCGTCACCGGCACGATCCGGATCCAGGACCCCGACGGGACGGACCAGACGGTGACCATCTTCGGCTCGGTGCTGTTGCAGAGTTATCGTTTCGCCACTGTGCGAGCCATTTGGTTGAAGACCACCTCCATGCCCATGCAAAGCGGACGTCTCGACCTCATCGTCTATCGATGACCGGCCGGGTCGTCATTCGCGACGTGGTGCCATCCGCTGCGGCGGGACGTTCTGCGCCGGCGATCATCGATCGGGCGGTGCCGGTCTCGGCAGTGGCGTTTCGTGACGGCCACGGCATCGTTCGGGCTCGGGCGCGCGTTCGATCGATCGGTGGCGAGTGGACGATGGTGCCGCTGAGGTCGACCATCGATGATGGCCACGTCGGCAGCGCGACCTTCACTCACATCGGACCTCATGAGCTCGTCATCGACGCTTGGACGGATCGGTACAGCTCGTGGTGTCGGGATCTGCGGACGTGGATCGCCGCGGGTGAGCCGGTTGAGGCCGAGTTCGAGATGGGCGCCCGACTGCTCGATGACGCAGCGCGGGTGGCCACCGGAGCGGAGAGAGAACGAGTGCGTGACGCCGCCGATGCGTTGCGGTCCGGCCGGTGCACCGACACGGTACGAACCAACGCGGCACTCGACGATGCCGTTGGTGAGATCGTCCGGCGACTCGTCGACCCGTCAGACCTCACGTCGTCGCCACCAGTGCTCATCCGGGTTGAACGGGAACGTGCCGCCATCGGCGCATGGTACGAGTTCTTTCCGCGCTCCGAGGGCGGATTCGCCGGCGGGGCGATCGAGCGTCTCGATGCCATTGCGGCGATGGGCTTCGATGTCGTGTACCTCCCGCCGGTCCATCCGATCGGCATCACTCACCGCAAGGGTCGGCACAATTCGTTGACTGCCGGGCCGGATGATCCGGGCAGCCCGTGGGGCATTGGTTCGGTCGATGGTGGCCACTGCGCACTCGATTCGTCCTTGGGAACCTGGGCGGATTTCGAACGCTTCGTCGCCCGCGCTGTCGAGCTCGATCTCGACGTGGCGCTCGACGTGGCGTTGCAGTGCTCGCCGGACCATCCGTGGCTCGGTGAACATCCGGAGTGGTTCGCCCATCGACCCGATGGATCGATTCGGTACGCAGAGAACCCGCCGAAGAAGTATCAGGACATCCATCCCATCGAGTTCTGGCCCGATACCCCCCACCGGGCACAGCTCTGGGACGCCTGCCGGGACATCTTCGAGTTCTGGATCGGAAAAGGCGTCCGGATCTTCCGGGTCGACAATCCTCACACCAAGCCGCTCGCCTTCTGGGAGTGGGTCATTGCCGAGATCCGCGTTGGACATCCCGATGTCGTGCTGTTGTCCGAGGCGTTCACCCGTCCGGCGCTGATGCACGAGCTGGCCGAGGTCGGCTTTTCGCAGAGCTACACGTATTTCACGTGGCGCCACACAGCGGACGAGCTCGGCACCTACGTCGACGAGCTCGCCTACGGCCCCCACGCCGACACGTTCCGGCCGAACTTCTGGCCGACCACGCCCGACATCCTCATCGGCGCCCTGCGCAACGGCACGCCGGCAACCTTCAGGATGAGGGCGCTCCTGGCCTCGTTGCTGTCGCCCAGTTGGGGAATGATTGCGGGCTACGAATGGTGTGAGAACACCCCGGCGTCGCCCGACAACGAGGAGTACTTCGATTCCGAGAAGTACCGGATCGTGTCGCGGGACTGGTCGGCGCCCCCGACGAGCGACATCTCGGCATGGGTGACAACACTCAATCGTCTCCGTCGCGAGATTCCATCACTGTGCGACTTGGCGTCGCATCGTCGTTGGCCGAGCGCGGATGGTCGCGTCCTCGCGTGGAGCCGTGGTCGCCACGGCGGCGACGCGGTACTCGTCGTGGCCGCGACCGAGTCCGATGTGGAGATCGAGACGTCCGTAGAGATCGACGGCTCAGCCTTCGGGCTCGGCGACCACTTCGATGTCACCGACCACTTGACCGGTGAGACGTGGCACTGGTCGAGCGGTAGCAACTATGTGCGCTTCGACGGAATCGATCGCATCGCCCACGTCCTCACACTCTCACCGACCGACAGCTGAACATGGCTGGCTCCCGGCTCGAATTGGATCCACAGTGGTACCGCAACGCCGTGATCTACGAGGTCATGATCCGTGGGTTCCACGATGCCAATGCTGACGGCATCGGCGACTTTCCGGGGCTGATCTCCAAGCTCGATTACTTCAGCTGGCTCGGCGTCGACTGCCTGTGGTTGCTGCCCTGGTATCCATCGCCCCTTCGTGACAACGGTTACGACATCAGCGACTACAACGGCGTCCACCCCGATTTCGGGACAATCGACGACGTGGCCAGATTGCTCGACGAAGCCCACGCCCGTGGGATCCGGGTCATTGCGGACCTCGTGGTGAATCACACGAGCGACCAACACCCGTGGTTCGTCGAGTCCCGAACCGACCGCAGCAATCCGAAGGCGGATTGGTACGTCTGGTCGGACGATCCCGAGCGGTGGTCCGAGGCACGGATCATCTTCGTGGATACTGAAGTCTCGAACTGGACGTGGGACCAACAGCGCGGGCAGTACTTCTGGCATCGATTCTTCTCGCACCAGCCCGATCTGAACTACGACAACCCAGCGGTGACCGAAGCGATTTTCGATGCCATGGCGACCTGGCTGGACCTCGGACTCGATGGTCTCCGCCTCGACGCTGTCCCATACCTGTTCGAACGCGACGGAACCAACGGTGAGAACCTCCCCGAAACCCACGAGTGGCTCAAACGCCTCCGTCAGCGTGTGGATGAGACCTACCCGGGCCGGGTGCTGCTGGCTGAAGCCAACCAACCACCGGCCGAAGTGGTCGACTACTTCGGCGATGGCGACGAGTGCCACATGGCCTTCCACTTCCCCGTGATGCCCCGCATGTACCGGGCTCTCCGAGACCACTGTGGGGACACGATTGCCGAGGCGTTGGCCGAGACTCCCGCCATACCCGAGGGGTGTCAGTGGGGGATGTTCCTGCGCAACCACGACGAGCTGACACTCGAGATGGTGACCGATGCCGAGCGGGCCTTCATGTACTCGGAGTACGCGGCGGAGCCGGGCATGCGTCGCAACGTCGGCATCGGCCGCCGCCTCGCCCCCCTCGTCAACGACGATCGACGCCAGATCGAGCTCCTGCACAGCCTCTTGCTCTCGCTACCGGGCACGCCGGTGCTCTACTACGGCGACGAGTTGGCCATGGGCGAACGGATGGAACTCGGCGACCGCGACCCGGTGCGCACGCCGATGCAGTGGGACGACTCACCCAATGGTGGGTTCTCGGAGGCGCCGAGTCAGCAGTTGTACCTGCCGCTGATCGACGATCCGACCTTCGGCTATCGGCATCGAAACGTAGCCGCTGCCGTTGCGGACCCGGACTCGCTCGCCAACTGGATTCGTTCCATGTTGGCGCTCAGATCCGAAGTCGGTGTGTTCGGGACCGGCAGCTACCGCCACATCGCCACCCCCGCTCAGCGGGCGATCTTCGCCTATCAGCGAGGACACGACATCCTCTGCGCCGTGAACGTCGGACGCGACGCGGTGTCGCTCACGGTGGGCGAGCTGGCAGTCGGGGAGGGGACCGCAGTTCTGGCATCGAGCGCTGGATCATCGCTGTCCAGCGCCAGCTTGGAGCTCGAGCCCTACGGATGGGTGTGGGCTCGACTCGGTGCTCGTAGGTGACCTGCTAGAACCGCGGCATCGACCCGGACGCCATTGTCACTGCACTCTCGACATCGCTGCACCGTTGGCTTCCCGCCCAACGGTGGTTCAGCCGTCGATCAATCGAACCCGAGCTGATCCTGCCGTTGCGGCTCGAGCCGTTGCGACGGGAGTGGCCGCTGATGGTCTGGGCCCCCATCGAGGTGCACCATCGCACGGCATCCGGGGCAATCGAGCACGAGGTGTACCAGCTCCTCATCGGAATCGATCGTGAGGCGCCACCAGGCGTGGAAGCGCGTTCGGTCATCGGTGACGTTCCGGTTCCCGACGGCTGGGCGGTGGCCTACGAGGCGCTCGCCGATCCGCGGCTCCGATTGGCTCTCGGTGCTGAAGTCGCACCGGACCTGGCATTCCGATCCAGCGTGCTGATGGGCGGTGACCACTCCAATACGTCGTTGATCTTCGACGACAAATGGGTACTGAAGTTGTACCGCCGGCTCCATGAAGGACCGAATCCCGACGTCGAACTGACCGTGGCGTTGGGTCGACAGGGGCTCGACATCATTCCGGTGCCGGTCTCGGTGTGGCGGCGTGACGCGTGGGACCTCGCGATTCTGCGTCGGCTCGTCGCCAAGGCACGAGACGGGTTGGAAGTGTCACGGGCGTCTCTCGACGATGTGCTCGAGCGTCGGTGCTCTCCCGCGCAGAGTCGCCTCGACATCGATGCTGATGCGGAGCTCCTCGGACGGACCGTCGCCGATCTGCATGTGGGCCTGGCGGCAGCCTTCGACATCGAGCCCACCAACGGACCGGACCTCGCAGCGGCGCTGACCGCGGAACTCCATCGGGTCGCCCCGCCGCCGGTCGATGTTGCCGCCGTGGCGCTCGCGTACGAGCGGCTGGCGGCGGCGGGGGATCTGGGATGGAACATTCGCGCCCACGGTGATCTGCATCTGGGCCAGGTGCTCCGTACCAAGACCGGCTGGACGATCATCGACTTCGAGGGTGAACCATCCCGCGCTCTGGACGAACGGCGACGGTTGTGGTCGCCGCTTCGCGATCTTGCCGGGATGATCAGGAGCTTCCACTACGCCTCGGAGATGGCCCTGTCGGCATGGATCACCGACGAGGTCGAACCCGCCGGGTCGATCGATCCTCCCCAACGCGAGCTGCGGCTGCTCGCCGAGTCGTGGGAGGAGCGCGCTGTGACCGCGTTCCTGCGGGGGTACACGTCCGTCGGCGAGGTGCACCGGCTGCTCCCCACCGAGCGGGTCAGTCGTGACGCACTCCTCACCTTGTTCGAGCTCGACAAGGCCATCTACGAGGTGGCGTACGAGCTGGGTCATCGCCCCGACCTGGCTGAGATCCCGGCCAGCGCCATCGTGCGGCTCTCGAACATCGACCGGCAGCCCCGCTGGTGAACGAACTCGTCGGTGAACTCGACCTCTACCTGTTCGCCGAAGGCACCCATCGGCGATTGTGGGAGGTGCTCGGCATCACCGGCGGCGCCAACGGTGAGCTCGTCGCAGCCGTTTGGGCGCCACGCGCCACGCAGGTCACCGTGGTGGGCGACTGGAACCAGTGGCAGAGCGGCCACGATCACCTCGAACGGGTCGGCAACTCGGGTGTCTGGGCGGGTCGTGTGCCCAACGCCTCGATCGGGCACCACTATCAGTTCGATGTGTGCGGCCCGGGTGGACGGTGGGTCCGCCACGCCGACCCGATGGCGCTCCGAGCGGACCCCCCGCCGGGCACGGCCAGCGTGATCAGCGCCGGTCTGGCGCAAACAGATCGACGTCGACGACATCACGACGGCCCGATGGCGATGTATGAAGTGCATCTCGGTGCATGGGGACGTGGCTCGGACGGCGCGAATCGGGGCGCACGGGAGATCGCCGGTCCGCTGGCGGAACATGTGACCCGACTCGGGTTCTCCCACGTCGAGTTGATGCCGGTCGCAACTCACCCGTTCGGCGGGTCGTGGGGATACCAGGTGAGCGGGTACTACGCACCCGACGCTCGCCTCGGTACCCCCGAGGACCTTCGATATCTCGTCGACACGTTGCATTCTGCGGGCCTGTCGGTCGTGTTGGACTGGGTCCCGGCACACTTCCCCCGCGACGAGTGGGCGTTGGCCGACTTCGACGGCTCACCGACGTACGAGCATCCGGACCCCCGTCGTGGGGAACACCCCGATTGGGGCACGTTGGTGTTCGATCATGGTCGTGGCGAGGTGCGAAGCTTCCTGATCTCGAATGCCCTGTACTGGCTGGAGGCGTTCGACCTCGACGGACTCCGCGTCGATGCGGTGGCATCGATGTTGTACTTGGACTACAGCCGAGAGGAAGGACAGTGGCTTCCGAACATCCACGGCGGACGCGAGAACCTCGAGGCCGTCGACTTTCTCCGAATGCTCACCGACGCCGTCCACGAGGACGCTCCCGGCGCGTTGATGATCGCCGAGGAATCGACGGCGTGGCCGGGCGTCACCGCGCCGACCGCTGACGGAGGGCTCGGGTTCGATCTCAAATGGAACCTCGGCTGGATGCACGACACGCTCCGGTACTTCGCCCGTGACCCGATCCATCGCCATCATCATCAGCAGGAGTTGGAGTTCCCCCTGCACTACGCCTTCGATGAGACATGGATCCTGCCGCTGAGTCACGACGAGGTGGTTCATGAAAAGGGATCGCTGGCGAGGAAGTTCCCCGGTGACGACTGGCAACGGCTGGCGAACCTCCGCTTGCTCATCGCCTGGCAGTGGATCCTGCCCGGGAGCCCGCTGATGTTCATGGGCGGCGAATTCGGGGTCGACGACGAGTTCGCGGATGAGCGAGGCGTCCCGTGGGATGTCCCCGCCGAGCACGTCGAACCGGGTGCCCGCGGCATCGGACGACTGGTGACGGCGCTCAACGGCCTGGTGGCGGAGCGACCGGCGCTCTGGCGTGCCGACGACGACCGTTCCGCGACGTGGTGGCTCCAGCCAATGCCCCAGGACGAGGCCATTGTCGGGCTCGTACGCCGTGACCCGTCGACGGGCGAATGCATCGCGGTGGTGCTCAACGCCACCCCGGTGCCGCGCCACGGGACGAGAATCGGCCTGCCGGGCAACGCCGCATGGCGTGAGGTTCTCACCACCGACGACTTCGCGTTCGGCGGCAGTGGGGTGACCAACGAGTTGGCATCGGTTGATGACGAACCGTGGCAGGGCCAATCGCACTCGATGTTGTTGACGTTGCCACCGTTGGGTGTGGTGGTCATCGCCGCCGACCACTGAGCGTCCTCACGGCCTGCGCCCGTTCGGCGCGCGCCCGTCCCTATCCTGGAGGCCGTGACCGTGTCCGACCCCCCGATGATGAACTGCTATCGGCATCCCGATCGATGGACCGGGGTGACCTGCCAGCGATGCAATCGCCCCATCTGCCCGACCTGCATGAAGACCGCGTCGGTGGGCTACCAGTGCCCCGAGTGCGTCCACGAAGGCGCCAGGGCGGCTCCCGTGATGTCTGCCCGGCAAGCGCTGCGCCAAGGATCGACGCCGTACCTGACATACGGGCTGATGGTCGGCAATGTGGCGATCTTCGTGATCTCGTACGCCTTGAACCGCCAGACGAGCCTGAGTGGCCTCGGCCAGTTCGATTTCGACTACGCGTTGATTCCACCGTTCGTCGGGGACGGCGAGTGGTACCGGATCCTCACGGGCGCTTTCATGCACGCCGGGCTACTGCATCTCGGGATGAACATGTTCGTGCTCTGGTCGATCGGCTCGGTTCTGGAGCCGGCGATCGGACGATGGCGATTCGGACTGGGGTACGCGGTGTCGCTGGTCGGTGGAGCGCTCGGGGTCGTGCTGCTCTACAGCCCTGGCGAGTACACGGTCGGTGCCTCCGGAGCGATCTTCGGGACGTTCGGCTTGCTGGCGATGTATCAACTCAGCCGCGGGATCAACCCCATGCAGAGCGGGATCGGCGCCACCGTCATCCTCAATCTGCTCATCACCTTCGCCATCCCCGGTATCAGCGTCGGGGGACACCTCGGCGGGCTGGTGGTCGGAGCGATTGCGGGCGCGGTCATGTTCGTGGGACCTCGGTCCGAGGATCATCGGATGGTGAAGCAGGCGCTGGCCGAACGGGTCGGCCGTGACGCGCTCGTGGTGGTCATCGGGATCGCCTGTCTCGTGCTGACGATCACTCAAGCTCAAGCCCTCATCGGCTGAGCGCTCGCCGTGATCATTCGAAGCGGGCGGCCAGGTTCTTCAAATTGCGTTTCCACACCAGCTTGAGCACCGGTACGGCCGCCAGCGCGCCCACTGGCCCGCCCATCCACCACGGGAACACCAACCGCTCAGTCCAAGTGAACTTCGTCCTCCCCTTGCTCTTGGCTCGCAGGCGGAACACGCCCGACCCGGTGACGATCCCCACGTGACGGACACCCATCTCCTTGCCATCGACCCAACTGGTGACCTCCATCCGATCGGTGAGGCGGAGGGGTCCCACCTTCGTGTCGCAGTCGAAGGTGGTGCCGGCGCCTTCGGTCGAGGGGCCGGTGAACCGGATGGCGACGGCGTCGTTCATCCACTCCACGTGGGAGGAGATGTTGCGCACATCTGCCCAGACCTTCGTTGGGGGAGCGTTGAGGGTCACCGAGACTCGAAGACGTGCCATGGGTCCGAAGTTACGACGTCGTGTCGGTGACCACATACCATCGCCGTTCATGGCCACCTTCCCATCACTGGCTCCCGATCAACCCGTCGATGTGCGCAACGTTGTCGAGGACTCGCTCCCGACGGCTGTGAAGGGCCGCCCCGGTCGCTATTCACTCGTGATCAACGAGGGCTGGCGGGTGCTCTACGCCTTTGGCGGCATGACGATGGCGGCGGCGTTGCGCGCCGCCACGATCGAGCTCGATCGTGGCGACCTGGACCTCATCTCCGCAGATGCCACCTACTGCCAGGCCATCCCGGCTGGGCCCGTGGCGATCGATGTCGAGGTGTTGCGCCGCGGTAAACGTGGCGCGCAGGTGCTCGTGCGGATGTGGGCAACCGATGAAGCGGCGGATTCCGGAGAACACGACATCGCCGGTAACGACTTGGTGGTCACGGCCGTGTTCGGTTCCCGGCGGGAGAGCCCCTATGTTCTGAGCGGCGTCACGATGCCCGCCGATGCCGGGACACCCGAGTCGGCCAGGGAACGTCAACCCAGCCCTGAGCCGAGCCCATTCGATCACATCCCGTACCACCATCAGACCGACTGGCGGCTCGCCGTTGGGCGATCGCCATCGGAACTCGAAACTGGTCCGTCCGACACGGCCCGAACGGTCTCGTGGTTCAAGTTCCAACGGTCGGCAGTACGTGCTGACGGCACCTGGGAGCCGTCGGTCATGGCGGTTCCCGGCGATGTCCTCGGCCCCGCGGTGGTAGAGGGTCTGGGCCGCTCCGACGGGTTCTTCCTCATCATCTCGTTGCAGATCAGCCTCCAATGGTTTGCACCCATCGAGGGGGAGTGGCTGTGCCAGCACACTCGCGCCCACGTCGCCGCCGACGGGTTCGCCACCGGGTCGGCAGAACTGTGGAGCGAAGTCGGCACACTCGTCGGGCTCGCGACGCAGACGGCCCTGCTTCAGCCGATGAAGCTGGGCTGAGCAACGGCGTACACCGAGATCGCCCTGGTCGACAGATCAGGTGTGAACGGTTCTCGTGTCCAACTCGACCAACGCTGCACCAACTCGAGTCCGGCGTCGGTCGCCAGCGCGTCGTATTCGTTCGGCAGGCGTGGTCGGAGATGCCACGATCTGACCCGACCATCGGGTTCGATGTGTGTGCCATGAACCAGACCTGACCCATGGTCGACGACCGTCCTGATCCGCAGTCCCGCCACCAGTTCGCTGGCCACTGTCGAATCGGCGGGAGCGCTCGCCACGTCGATGATGTCGTGCTCGGCGACGACGATGCCTCCGGGTGCTACGAGGCATCGTGTGGCGTGGGCCAGCACGACGCTGGCTGCAGCCGGATCGATCAGATTGTGCAGAAAATTGAAAGACGCCAGCACTACGTCCACACGCTCAGATGGCCACGTCGATGCGTCGGCAACGTCGCCGAGGCGTACATCGATCGCCTCGGAGCCCGGCTTGGCGCGGAGTCGATCGATCATTCGCGCGGACGAATCGATCCCGAGCACTCGCCAGCCTGCTCGGTGGAGTGGCAACGCCAGTCGACCGGTGCCGATCCCGAGTTCCAGAACCGATCTCGCCCGATCGCCCGACGGCACGAGCTCGTCGAGCGCCCACACGACGTCGTCAGCACTTCCCAGTTGTTCCGCGTACCATTCGTCGTAGACCTCGGCGAAGTTGTCGCCGTAGAGCGAGGGATCTGGTGGGATCACAACTCAACGCTGGGCGAGTGACCACTGGCAACGCAAGCCCGGCATTTCCCCCTCGGGGGAATACGGCGAGAATCGCGTGGAACCCTGAGCTGATCGGCCACACTGTGAGTCGTCATGGATGATGCCGCCGCTCTGCACTGGTCGGCGCCGGATTCGTCGGTGCCGCAGCCGTCGAACCGGTTCGTCGCGGTACCGGAGGCGACCGGGCCACCACGACTCCTGCTGCCGCTGACCCTTCGCCTGCGACGCCGGACGCCGACCGCCATTCTCGATGCCGGGTTCTCCGCCGTCCGGTTCCGTTTCGTCCGCGCCGTAGCGGTGTCGCTCGTGATTCTCGGGCCGCTGGTGGTGGTCCCGACCGTGTTCTCGGCTTCTGAGCAGTTCCGAGCTCTCGATGCCGCTCAGCAGCAGGGTTCGACCGGCCAGGTGTTCGGCGGCGGACTGGGAACGGATTTCTCCAGCATTGGAGTCTGGGGGTGGTTGGCCACGATCGGTTCGTACCTGGCAACCGGTCTGGTCGGCGTGGCCATGGCCGGATTTCTCGGCGGTTGGGTCGTCGGCCGTGACCCGTCATTCGGGGACATCCTGCGGCTGGTGGGCCGCGCATCGCCAGCAGTCGTGGTAGCTGCGTTGGTGACCCTGCCCTTGAAGGGGCTCGGTTTTCTCGTGTGTCTCATCGGTGCGCTGGTTCCGATGGTCTGGTTCATGTTGATCTCGCCCGTGATCGCGCTGGAGCGTGCGGGGCCATTTGCCGCCATCAAACGATCGTTCCGACTGATCAACCGTCGGTTCATGCCGGCCCTGGGCCAAGTCGTGCTGTGTGGGCTGATCGTCACGGTGCTCGGAACGGTTGCGTCGGCGATCGTCGCAGCGTTGTCGGCGACAGACAGCGCCACGTGGTTGGTCTGGTTGGCGGGCAGTCTGACGATGGTGCTTCGCGTCCTGACGGCCTGCCTGCATGGAGCGTGGGCGACGCTGTTGTACTTCGACATCAGGACTCGGTCTGAGGGCATCGATCTCGAGATGCGGATCCAGGCGTTGGAAATGAACCCATGAGCGCGTTCTCGTGGGCGGCGAACGCAGTAGCTCCGCCGACGCGCGAGGAGATTCGTGCGACGACCGACGAGGTGTTCACCAGCAGCGACTTTGCACGCAACAAGTCGCTGATTCGGAGGGCACTCGAGTGGATTGGTGACCATCTGCAACTCCCGGGTGGCGGCGGGCCGCCAGGGTCCGGCTCGGTGAGCATCTTCACGATCCTGCTGCTGGTCGCGTTCATCGCCATCGTGGGTTGGGCCGCCTACTTCATCGTCACGCGCTGGGTGCCCCGAGTGACACCCGACGACAGCGATGACGTCGAGGTCGAGCTGACCGAGGTTCGATCCACGGCGGAGTGGCGAACGACGGCTGAAGCTCATGAGTCCGCCGGCGAATGGAAGCAGGCGGTGCGGGCTCGGTTCCGAGAGATCGTCGGGGAACTCATCGACCGCGGAGTTCTCGACCCGGCGGCGGGTCGAACGACGGGAGAGTTCCGCTCCGATATGGCACGAACGTGTCCGCCAGCGCTCGCTTCGTTCGATCGAGCCAGCGAGCTCTTCGAGTTGCCGTGGTACGCAAATGAACCCACCGGTCCGGTAGAAAACGCCGAGATCCGTTCGTTGGGCCGCGTCGTGGTCGACATCGTCAGCCACCACACGGTTCAACCGCTCGCCGAGGTCGCCCGATGAGCGCCGTCGTCACCACCCCGGGACGGATGCGCATCGTCGGGATCGGAGCGGCGTTGGTGGCGATCGTGATCGTTTTCGGCATCGCGACATCGCAGCGGTCGAGGCCCTTCTCGATCCGTGACACCGGTCCGTCGGGGTACGCGGCGCTCGAACGCATTCTGACGAGGTCCGGCGCCCAGGTGAACGAGATCGATGCGTCGGACATCTCCTCGGTGTCAACTGGCTCGTTGCTCGTTCCGTTGGGTGCCGGCCTCACGTCGGTCCAGATGGCGGCACTCGAGGCTGCGGCCACACGCGGCGTCACGGTGGTCCGCATGGGCGACCAAGCGCAGCTCGTGGTGATCGACCCGACGATGCTCGGCGAAGTTCGCACCCGACCGCCACGCACGTGCGACCTCCAAGAGCTCGCAAAAATCTCCGATCTGGGTGACATCGAGACGGGAGGGCTGTTTCCTGTCACGGCTGCTACGGACGATCAACGCTGCTTTTCAGCGGTGCGCGGCGAGTTGGACGAGGCCGAGACGACCCGAGGAGCCATGGTGGTCGGCCGAACGCTCGGAACCGGGCGTTTCATCACGACCGCTGGACCTGAGCTGTTCGCCAACGACGTCATGCGCGCCAAGAACCAGCCCGCTGACATCGTCACGACCACGTCACCCAGCGACAACTCGGTCGTGGCTGTAGGCCTACTGCTGAGCGGGGACGATCCCACGGTGACGGTGGTCAGCTCGGGTGTCGCCGCGGTGGTGCCCACCGACGGATCGGCCTCCGATGACGGCTCATTGGTCGGGGCGATGTCGACCGGTGCTCGCTTTGCCGTGCTGCAGCTGATGGTGGCGCTCGTGTTGTTCGGATTGGCCAACGTCCGACGATTCGGTCGGGTCATCATTGATCGCCAGCCGGTCTCCATCGAGGGGTCTGAACTCGTCGCCGCCACTGCTGGTCTGATGATGCGCCGCCGCGACCCCGGCCGTGCCGGCCAGGTCATCCGCCACGAGATGAGTGCCCGAATCGGATCCGATCTCGGACTCGGCCCCGATGTCTCGCTCGCCATGTTGGTCCCTGCCGTCGCCGCCCGGAGCAGCCGTTCGATCGCCGAGGTCGGCGCCGTGCTCGGCGGACCACCGGTTGTCAGCGAAGCAGCCCTCACCCAGCTCGTCACATCCCTCGATCAGCTTCACAAGGAACTCTTGCAATGACCGACATACCGTCCCCCATGCCGCCGCAGCTCGAGGTGGATGAGCTTCGACAGAAGATGGCCGCGCTCCGAGCCGAAGTCGCCAAAGTGGTCGTCGGCCAGGACGGCGCGGTATCTGGGCTGATTGCGGCGCTGCTGTCGCGAGGACACGTGCTGTTGGAAGGAGTGCCCGGCGTTGCCAAGACGCTGATGGTCAAGTCGCTGGCCGCAGCGCTGTCCCTCGACTTCAACCGCGTGCAATTCACGCCCGATCTCATGCCGTCGGACGTGATCGGCCAGTCGATCCTCGACCAACGTGACGGCGCCTTCCGATTTCGTCAGGGCCCGGTGTTCACCAACGTGTTGTTGGCGGACGAGATCAACCGGACCCCGCCGAAGACCCAGGCGGCACTGTTGGAAGCAATGGAGGAACGGCAGGTCTCGGTCGAGGGCGACTCGATCATGCTGCCCGAGGTTTTCATGGTCATCGCCACCCAGAACCCGGTGGAGTACGAGGGGACCTACCCGCTGCCCGAGGCACAGCTCGACCGGTTCCTCTTCAAGCTCCTCGTCGGTTACCCGAGCTTCGAACAGGAGACCGAGGTACTGAATCGACATCACCTGGGCCTCGACCCTCACGATGTCATCGGCGCCGGGATCCGTCCGGTGGCCACCGTTGATGATGTGCTGGCAGCGCGCCGGGCTGTGGCGCAGGTCCAGGTCGAGCCCGCCGTGATCGCCTACGTCACCGCCTTGTGTCGGGCCACCCGCGAGACCCCGTCGATTCAGCTCGGTGTGTCGCCGCGTGGCGCAGCGGCGCTGCTGCGTGCCGCCAAGGCGTGGGCGTGGCTGTCGAACAGGTCCTACGTCACCCCCGACGAGGTGAAAGCGGTGGCGAAGCCGGCCATGAGACATCGGATGGCGGTGCGCGCCGAACTCGAGTTGGAGGGGACCACCACCGACGGAGTGCTCGACACCATCCTGGCCACGGTGCCGACTCCCCGATGATGTCGGTCACCACATGATCCTCACCGGCCGAACAGCGGTGGCAGCAGTGCTTGTCGCCGTTGGCGTGTTCGTGGCAACACCCAACGGGTCGACGAATGGTTGGGTCGTCCTGTTGGTCGCCAACGTGGTGCTGTTGGCGATGGCAGCGCTCGACGCGGTGGCAGCGCCATCGCCGTCGTCGATCAATATGCGGCGTGAACACCCTGGGGTCGTCGTCCTCGAACGAACCGCCACGTTGCGCTGGGTGGTGCAGAACACATCTCGGCGCCGGATGCGGTTGGGGATCGCCGACGATCTCCCCGACACGCTGGGTGTCCCGAACCGCCGTTGCGCCGTGGTCATCGCTCCCGGCGGAACCGCCACGGTGACCACCACCATGACGCCGGTTCGGCGTGGGCGTTTCGCGCTCGATACGGCGTCGGTTCGGTTGCGCGGTCCCCTCGGACTTGCCGCTCGGCAGGCGCGGATCAAGGTGCCGTCGCAACTCCGGGTGCATCCCCCGTTCCGGAGTCAGAAAGAAGCGGAACTCAAGATTCGCCAAGCGCGATTGCTCACGGTCGGGCTTCGTTCGGCTCGGGGGCTGGGTGGCGGAACCGAGTTCGAACAACTCCGTGAGTACACCACTGACGACGAGTTCCGATCGGTTGATTGGGCGGCCACTGCCCGTGCCGGCAAGACCATCGTTCGTACCTACCGCCCGGAGCGGAATCAGACCATCATCGTGATGCTCGACGCTGGCCGGCTCATGGCCGGTCGGGTTGACGGGGTTCCGCGGCTCGAGCACGCCATGGACGCGGTGATGATGCTCGGCGCTGTTGCCACCAGCCTCGGTGACAAGGTGGGGCTCGTGGTGTTCGACGCCGCGGTGCAGTCGACGGTTGCACCGGCACGCCACCGCGATCAGGTATCCCGCATGACCGAGGCGATGTTCGACGTGGAGCCAGCGCTCGCCGCCACGAACTACCGCGCCGCCTTCGCCGAGATGCTCGCTCGGTTCCGTCGCCGCTCGCTGGTGGTCGTGCTGACGGAGCTGGCGTCCCACGTGACCGAGGAATCGCTGGCTCCGGCGCTCCCGCTCCTCGGCCGGAACCACGTGGTCGTGGTGGCCTCGGTCACCGACCCGGCGGTGGCGTCGTGGTCGACCGAGCCGGTACAGGACGACGTGGGTGCCTATCGACGGGCGGCGGCGCTCAGCTCGTTGTCGCAGCGGCGGCGTGCCGGCGGACTGCTCCGGGGGAGAGGAGCGATTGTGCTCGACGCACCTCCGGGTCGACTGGCCAGCGAACTCGCCGATGTCTACCTCCAGGTCAAATCGACCGGGCGCCTGTGACGGCTGGCGCTGGCCGCGAGGAACTCGTCTGCGGCTGTTCGCCCACGATGCCGGTGAGGCCTCTCGACGCCGCAGACCGTCCCAGGACCAGCACGTAGGACCAGAACAGCGCTCCGATCCCCAATCCGAACCCGACCCGAGCCCATGTCGGCAGGCCGGAGGGCGTGATCCACGCCTCGATGAGACCGGCGGCGATGAAGGCGATCACCAGTCCGCCGACCACCACGATCGACCGAGACCCCTGTGCCGCCAGCGCGTTGGTGCGGCTCCGGTCACCGGGCGAGATGATCGACCAGCCGATCGCCAGGCCAGCGGCGCCGGCCACGACGATGGCGCTGATCTCGAGTAGGCCGTGGGGGAGGATCAACCCCCAGAATTTCGCCCCCTGGCCGTAGTGGTGCATCACGGCGGCGCTGGCTCCGATGTTCACGCCGTTCATGACGAGCAGGTACAGCGTGGGGATGCCGAGCATCACGCCGGAAGCGAACGCCAGGAAGCTCACCTGGATGTTGTTGGTCGTGATTCTCGACTGGAACTCGGCCGCGGGGGCGGAGCTGTAGTACTCCTCGAACTGGCTGCTGGCGATGTTTGCGGCCAGCTCGGGGTCCACGGTCTGATCACGGGCGGCGGAGTCGTTGCCGAGCCAGACCCCTACCAGCAACGCGGGCCCGACCAGTGCAAGCGCCGAGATCAGGATGTAGCGGCGGAGATGCCACACGGCCGCTGGGAAGTGCTCCGTGAAGAACGATCGGATGGCGGCCGCAGGCGGGGTTCGTCGCCGGTAGATCACTCCCCGTGCGAGGGCCAGTACCGAGGTGAGCTCGTTGATGAGCCCGGTATCGCCGTAATTGGTCTGGGCGACGGACAGATGACCGGACACAGATTGGTACAGCACCAGGAGTTCGTCGAGCTCATCGCCACTCAGGCGTCGAACGCCGCGCGACGCGTCGATCGACAGGGACCGGATCCGATCCCATGACGTCCGGTTGGTCGCGATGAACGCGTCGATGTCCACCCCCCCCACGGTAGAGGTGTTCGAGGGTCGAAGTTCGCCATCCGGTACCGTGGCGGGGTGAGCTTGACGGTCGACCACGGCATCGTCACCCCCGAGGCGGTGGTCCTCGAGCTGAACGCAGCGGGGGTTGGATCGCGTCTCCTGGCCAAGCTGATCGACCTGCTGATCCAGTCGGTCATGTTCTTTGTATTGTTCTGGTTGGTGATGTGGTCAGTTGGCATGACCGGTGGTGTCGAGAGCGTGAGCACCGTGGCCATCGTGGCGATGTACCTCGGCGTGTTCATCATTGTGTTCGTCCTACCGGCCGGCTGCGAGATGCTGTGGCGGGGCAAGACTCCAGGCAAAGCAGCGCTCGGGTTGCGAGTCGTCATGATGGACGGTTCGCCGGTCACGGCGACCGCCACGATCACACGGTCGGTGTGCTTCATCGTCGACCTGTGGTTCGGGTTGTTCGTGGCAGTGGGGTCAGCGAGGGCGAGACGCTTTGGTGACATGGTGGCGGGAACGTTTGCGCTCACGGAACGCAACGGTGGATCCGCGGGTCAGCCGCTGGTGTTTCTGCCGCCTCCTGGTCTCGAGGGCTACGTGCCGACGCTCGATGTCGGTCGGATGACCGAGGAGGAGTATGTCCTGGCAAGGTCGGTGCTCATTCGAGTGGCCGAGTTGAGCTCCGATGCCCGCTACCACCTGTGTCTCCGGACCGCGGACCTCCTCTCACGGCGGTTCGGTACGCCCCGGCCGCAGTGGCTCGCTCCCGAGCCGTATCTCATCTGCATCGCCTCCGCCTATCAGCGTCGCACCGGCACCTTTCAGAAGGCCAGCGCCGAGCTGCACCGGGGCTCCTTTGCATTTCCACCGCTCCGTACTCCGTGAACGCCGGGGACGTCGCGCTCCGATACGTCGACCACGCCGCGGCCACGCCGATTCTTCCCGAGGTCGTCGAGTTGGTGACCGAGGTCATGTCGACGTCGGTCGGGAATCCGTCGGGCTCGCATCGGGCCGCCCGGCAGGCGCGCCGCTGGATCGAGGACGCTCGCGATGAACTGGCCGCGGTGGTCGGGTGTCGACCTCACGAGGTCATCTTCTGCAGTGGTGGGACCGAGGCGGATGCATTGGCGGTGCAGGGTCTCGGACTGACAATGGGAGACCTCGGTCGGGACCACGGGCAGAGTGGTGCAGCGTTGTGCGGGGCAACCGAGCACCCGGCGATTCTCGATCGTGTCCTCGCGGACGGTGGGGGAATCATTGCGGTCGATGTCGACGGCCGGATCGATCTCGACGACCTCCGTGAGCAGAGCTCGAACGCCCCCCGGGTCGTGTCGGTGATGACCGTCAACCACGAAGTGGGCACCATTGCCCCGCTCGCGTCGATCGCTGAGGTGGTGCGTTCGTCGGCGCCGTTGGCGGTCCTGCACTCCGATGCCACTCAGGCGCTTCGGTGGCTCGAAATGTCAGACATCTGGGCGTCGGTTGATGCGCTGACGTTGTCGAGTCACAAGTTCGGCGGACCTGAGGGTGTCGGCGCCCTGGTCGTTCGCGACGGCGTGGACCTGCGAGCCGTACAACTCGGTGGTGGGCAGGAACGGGAGCGTCGATCGGGAAGCCACGATGTGGCAGGCATTGTCGGAATGGCCCGTGCCGCGACGTTGGCGAACGAGCGTCGCTCCGAGACCACCGAGATCTGTCTGGCACTGCGAGATGCGCTGGAGACGGGCCTTGCGGCGCGGGTCGACGACATGGCTGTGCTCGGCGGTGGAGCCGACCGTGTCCCCGGGATCAGCATGTGCGCGTTGGCGGGTGTCGAGAGCGAAGCCCTGCTGTTCCTGCTCGATGCCGCAGGGATCGCCGCGTCGGCAGGGTCGTCGTGTGCCTCCGGAGCCCAGGAGCCGTCACATGTGCTCGCCGCCATGAGGATCGAGCCTCGGCTGGGACGCGGCTCGATTCGTTTTTCATTCGGCCGAGGCAACACGATGGACGACGTGTCTGCCATCCTCGACGTCGTACCGGCCGCAGTGCGGCGCCTGCGCGAGCTCGGGTCATGAAGCTGATCGTCGCCATGTCCGGTGGGGTCGATTCCTCGGTGGCGGCGGCCATGATGGTCGACGCCGGACATGACGTGAGTGGCGTGACCATGAAGTTGTGGGGTGGCGAGAGCGACAACGGGTGCTGCGCCGTGTCGGACACCGATGACGCGCGACGGGTGGCTCACCGCCTGGGGATCGAGCACCACGTCTTCAACTTCGGCGAGGAGTTCGATCGCCATGTCGTCGAGCCGTATGTGGCGGCGCATCGTGCCGGCGAGACGCCGAATCCGTGCGTCGAGTGCAATCGTCACATCAAGTTCGACAAATTGATCCGACGCTCACGTGCCCTCGGCTTCGATGCCGTGGTGACTGGTCACCACGTTCGTCGAGTGCAGGACGATGCAGGACGGTGGCGACTGGCGCGGGCGGTGGACGTTGCCAAGGATCAGTCCTACGTCTTGAACATGTTGTCCCCGTCGGACCTCGGCGATGTCTGGTTTCCTGTGGGTGAGATGACCAAGGACGACGTGCGACGGATCGCCACCGAGCGGGGCTTGGCGACCGCCGACAAGCCCGACAGCCAAGACGTGTGCTTCATCACCAAGTCAGCGGGGCGCCAGAACTTCCTGTCCGGTCGCATCGACCTTCACCCAGGGATCGTCGTGGATGAATCCGGCGCGACGGTGGGTTCGACCGAGGCGATCGAGCTGGTGACCATCGGCCAACGTCGCGGTCTCGATCTGGCGGGAGGCGATGCCCGCCGCTTCGTCACCGATGTCGACGTGTCCGCTGGCCGTGTGTCGGTCGGTCCACCGGAGCGATTGCTGGTCGACCAGACGCTGGTCGGGTCGATGGCCTGGGCGATCGATCCGGCCGAGCTCGACACTCTCGATCTCACCGTTCAGGTGAGCGCCCACGGCGTTGCCGCCACAGCTCGCATCGACGTGTCCACCGGTCACGACGGTACTGATCGGGTGACCGTGAACTGGCTCGAACCGCATCGGCGGGTCGCCGTCGGGCAGTCGGTGGTGGTCTACGCGGATGAGCTGGTCGTTGCCGGGGGACTGGCGATCCGGGCTGGCTGAGGACCCGTCACGCTCGGCTGAAGCGTCGACGTTCCGCCTCGTCGAGTACTGCCGCTGGCCGTCCCGGCGTGAAGATGACCTGGCGGGTGGTGACCTCGCTCGCCGAGGAGCGGCCCTCGATGACGGTCATCGATGTGGGTGTGTCGAGGTCGAGCTGCAACGCAAGGCCAGGAGCCTGCTGCGACAGGTCCGTTCCAGCGGTGTCGGCCGGCGCGGGACCGATCGCCACGACCCGAGCTCGCGGAAACAACACCGAGTCAGCGAGGATCAGCGGGTCGACGATGGTCAGGCCTGCTGGAACGAAGACCACGAATCGGCTCGACAAGGTGTGTAGCGAGCGCACCGCCCTCCAGCTCACGATGGCACCGACCAGTCCAACGATGATTCCCGCGACGAAGCTCCGACTGGCGAGGAGCCCCACGGTGGCGATCATCCACGTGGACGGCACCACCGTGGCCAAGGGAACAGGACCCAACAACAGCGTGGCGGGGATCCGCAGCGAGAACCTTCGCTCGTCGCCGTAGGAGCGACCGTCGAGGAAGGCGTCGGCCACCCACGACGAGACCGACAATACCGCAACGACTACGGCACTGACGAGCGCCAACCCTCCGAGTACTTCGGCGCCGACCGAACGTGCGCCGCTGCTCGCTACCAACGACCAACCCATCCCAACAGCCAACGCTGGCGTCATCACTCGCAGCGTCGTCAATCCCAGGGGGTGCGGGACTGCCGTCGCCAGGGCCGCGCTGGCCCAGATCATCCACGCCAACGCGGTCAGTGCGAAGGCCACCGGTCGGGACCGGTCACTCAACGCCGAGCCGACCGTGTCAGCCCCCGCGAGCGCCACGGCGACCACGGCGACGCGTTGGGCCCAGAGAGTTGGATGGGTTCGCACACGCACAGATTTGCGGATGGATGCTCTCTCTCCCTAAACCATGTCTATGGGGGACTATGCACTGGGGGGCCGTGGCGTCAGCAATTCGCTCGCGCCTGCTCAGCGTCCTTTCGGAATGACGATGCCGTTCGGCGTGGCCACCGTGCTCGGTTCGCTGCCGTTCCGAACGGTTGCCGAGACGTCCCGCTTCATGTTGGATCTGGTGCCCCGGCTCGTGGCAGTGCCCCTGGTGTCGGTGATGTCCGCACCGGCTCGCGCCATCGCAGACGAAGCGGGCGAACCTGATCCACTCGTCGCCTTCCGCGCGTTCCTGGCGACGCTGTCCGGTCGGGTGGAACCCATTGTTCTGTCGGTGACCGGTCCGGTCACCGTGCTCATGGATCTCCGTCGCGACGGTCTCGGGGGTATCGGTGCGTCGGAGACGGCGACCGACCTCGTGGAGTCGCGAGCGCACGCCATGTTGGATGCCGCGTCCGAATTGGTCCCTGGGGCACCGGTGCTCCTGGTGCTCGACGAGCCGGCCCTCGCCAACTCCATGCATCCGACGTTTCCGATCGACAGCGACGAGATCAGCGCCATGGTCGCCGAGGTGGTCACCGATGTCGGCGACGCGGCGACGGTTGGCGTGAAGGTCGACGGACGGGCCGATTGGGCGATGTTGCTCAAAAGTGGCATCGGCCTGCTCGGTGCGCCGGTCTCGGCGCACCTCGAGACAGCTGGCGCCGAGGTGGCAGCGTTCTTGGAGCGCGGCGGGCTGATCGCCTGGGGTGCGGTGCCGACCAACGAGCCGCTCGGAACCAACGCTGACCGACTCTGGCGTCGACTCAATGCACTCTGGTGTGATCTGATCCGCGCCGGAACCGACCCGCAGCTGTTGCGCGAACGTTCGATCATCACGACCGCTGGCGAGCTGGGATCCTTTGGGGTGTCCCAAGCGGAACGAGCTATCGCTTTGGCGCAGGATCTGGCGTCGCGGGTGGTACGTCAAGCGTTCGGAATGCATCTGTCGATCGGCGCCTGAGGCGCCGCCTACGCTGAGCGCTGTGTCTGATGACCCGCTGGCCGAGTTTCCTCGCGGGGCGGCAGAACGAGTAGCGGCGGTGCGCCTCGAACTGGCTCGACTGGGACGCGAGTACTACGAGCTCGATGCTCCCACGGTGCCGGACGCCACGTATGACCTGTTGAGCCGCGAGCTCAGCCGACTCGAGCGGGACCATCCCGAACTGGAACATGCTGACAGCCCCACCATGACGATCGGTGGGCAACCGTCTCCGACCTTCAGCGAAATCACCCATCGGCTGCCGATGATGTCGCTGGACAACGCGATGTCGGTCGACGAGCTGAACGAGTGGGGTGCCCGGACATCGAAGCGGCTCACCGACTTGGGCATCGACCGCCCCGTGTCCTACGTGTGCGAGCTGAAGATCGATGGTCTGGCGGTGTCGCTGCGCTACGAGGGCGGCCGGTTCGTTCAGGCGGCGACCCGTGGCAATGGGAAGGTGGGCGAGGACGTGACCGTCAACGTGGGCACCATCGAGTCGATCCCCGACCGACTGGGCGCCGATGCTCCGCCGGTCGTCGAGGCCCGCGGCGAGGTCTATCTGCCCATCGCCACCTTCGAGGCGTTGAACGTGTCGCAGGAAGAAGCCGGTAAACCTCGATACGCCAACCCTCGGAACACCGCCGCCGGGTCGCTTCGCCAGAAGGATCCAGCGGTGACCGCTGGGCGCGGTCTGGCGTTCTGGTGCTATCAGCTGGGCGAGGTGTCAGGTGGGCCCGAGATCGTGAGCCACTCTCATTCGTTGGAGTGGCTCAGCTCGCTCGGTGTCCCCACCAACCCGGAGACCAGAACCGTGGGGTCCCTCGACGAGGTCTACGAGTTCTGCCAGCACTGGACCGAGCACCGACATGATCTCGAGTACGAGATCGACGGGATCGTGATCAAGGTCGACGAGCTGTCGGTGCAAGCTGCGATGGGAACGACAGCCAAGGCTCCCCGATGGGCCATCGCCTTCAAGCTCCCGCCGGAGGAACGGACAACCCGGTTGCGGGACATCATGGTGTCGATCGGTCGAACGGGCAAAGCCACTCCGTTCGCGGTCCTCGAGCCCGTGGTGGTGTCGGGATCGACGGTCGGGTTGGCGACACTTCACAACGAGGATCAGGTGGCGATCAAGGATGTGCGCCCGGGGGATCTGGTGATCGTCCGCAAGGCCGGCGACGTGATTCCCGAGGTGGTCGGCCCGGTCCTCACCGAACGCCCTGGCGGGTCCACGCCGTGGGTCTTCCCCGCAACGTGTCCGTGCCCCCTCGAATCACCGTTGATTCGACTTGTCGGCGAGGCCCAGCACCGCTGCCAACACGCTGAGTGTCCCGAGCAGCGGTGGGCACGGCTGTCGCACTTCGCTTCCCGGGGGGCGATGGACATCGATGGGCTGGGGGAGAAGCAGATCGAGAAGTTCCTGGAGCTGGGCCTCATCGCCGATGTCGCCGATATCTTCTCCATCGACTTCGACATCGTGGCCGCCCAGCCGGGCTACAAGTCGAAGTCCATCGACAAATTGCGCCAGTCGATCGAGGCCTCGAAACAACAACCGCTCTCCGCCTTGTTGTTCGGCCTCAACATCTTCCATCTCGGCGCCGCCGGAGCTGAGGTATTGGCCGCCGCCATGGGCAGCATGGATGCCATCATCGGCGCCTCCATGGATGACCTCGCTGCCGTTGCGGGCGTCGGCCCCGTCATCGCCGAGTCGGTGCGTTCGTTCTTCGACGAACCGTCGAACGTGGCACTCATCGACCGGCTCCGCAGCGTCGGGGTCAATTTCGTGGGGCCGGAGCGGTCAGTACTGCCACAGACCCTGACGGGCAAGGCGATCGTCGTGACCGGCGGCCTCGAGGGTTTCACCCGCGAAACCGTCGAGGCGGCCATCAAGGCACGCGGCGCCAAGTCGCCCGGGAGCGTCTCGAAGAAGACCTTCGCCGTGGTCCTCGGCGAGGACCCCGGCGCCTCGAAGCTGGCGAAGGCCACCGATCTGGGGATCCCCACGATCGATGAAGCAGCGCTGGTCGTGCTGCTCGAGACGGGAGAGCTGCCATGAACTCACCGCGACGGCGTTTCGATGCGGTGCTCTTCGATTTCGGCGGCGTCTTCATCGACTCGCCGTTCGCCGTGGCCGAGGCGGGCGCCGCCCGACTCGGGATTCCCTACCCGCAGCTCTCGGCATTGATCTTCGGCAGTTACGACCAGGACGACGACCATCCGTGGCATCGGTTGGAGCGTGGTGAGATCAGTTTCGACGAGACGCGCCGGTTGATCTCCGAGGCGGCAGTGGCCGATGGACTCGGCGAGTTGGATCCGTTGACGGTTCTGGCTGAGCTGGCGAATTCGAACGGACCGTCGACCCGCGAGTTCATGGTGGAGCTCGTCAGGGACCTCCGAGTAGCCGGGCTCCTCACCGGTGTCGTCACCAACAACATTGCTGAGTTCGGGAGCTATTGGCGGGCCATCATCCCGCTCGACGAGCTCTTCGATGACGTCGTCGACTCGAGCGATGTCGGTGTCCGCAAGCCCAACCCGGCGATCTATCTGATGGCGTGCGAGCGGCTCGGCACCGAACCAGAGCGCACGCTGTTCATCGATGACCACCCGGGCAACACCGCCGGGGCCGCACGCGCCGGGCTCGCAGCTATCTGCTGTGGGTTCACGTTGGATTCGACGATTGCCGCCAGCGCGGAGATCCGTCAGGCGGCGTTGAACGTCCAGTAGGTGGGGACCGCGAAGTCCGGGCCGTCCGCCTGACGCCAGACCATGGCGGTGGCGGAGTTCACGTCCGTGTCGAGTGCCGGCACCCGTCGCCCCGGTCCGGGCGTGTAGGTGATGGTGAACCCGTCGGGGCCCAGGGTCCGTTGGAGGCCATCGTCGTCGGGGTTGGTGGCGAGGTTCTTGATCTCGACGCCGTTGATGATCAGATAGGCGTCGTAGCCGAGCGCCAGATCGACTCCAACGGCCGTTTGCCGGAGCACTTCGTCGCCGCTGGCGGGGATGAGTCGCTCGATCGATGCAGGTTTGGCAATCGACGTGTTGTTGGCACCCGTCTTGGCTTCGGTCACCACGTAGATCCCAATGGAGACTGCGGCGACCACCATGATGGCGAGGATCACGCGGCGTGCGACGGTGTTGTCGAGGATTCCCGTTGGAGCCATCCTCCCAGTCTGCTCCGCCGACAGCAGGAACGTGAATCCGATCCCGTGATCGATGCTCGGTAGGATCAGCCAACCATGTCGATCAGCTCGCCCAATGACCTCGTCGGTCATCTCCTCGACAACCGGTATCGCCTGATCGGGATGATCGGGCGTGGTGCCACGGCCCGGGTGTATCTGGCGGAGGACCTGCAACTTCAACGCCGCGTGGCCGTGAAGGTCCTGCACCCGCAGGCCGCTGGCGATGCCAAGTTCCTGAAGCGGTTTCGGGCAGAGGCGCTGGCGGCGGCGTCACTGAACCACCCGAACATCATGCACGTCTATGACTCGGGCACGGTTGGAGAGATCTCCTATCTCGTCTGCGAGTACCTCGAGGGCGGAAGTCTCCGAGCCATGGTCGACGCCGGGCATCGACTCACCCCCAGCCAGGCGCTCGTGATCGGGCTCGAGGCGGCGCGCGGACTCGACTACGCCCACCAACAGGGTTTCGTCCATCGAGACATCAAGTCCGCGAACCTGTTGTTCGGCGCAGACGGCCGCTTGCGCATCGCGGACTTCGGGTTGGCGCGTGCCATTGCCGAGGCGGCATGGACCGAGCCAGACGGCATGCTCATCGGCACCGCTCGGTACGCCTCGCCGGAGCAGGCCCGCGGCCGTGCGGTCGACGGCAAGGCCGACGTCTATTCGTTGGCACTGGTGCTGTGTGAGGCAGTGACCGGCGAGGTCCCGTTCACGGCCGACACCACGACTGCCACCCTGATGGCTCGATGCCAGGGGGATCTCACACCCCCCGCGGCGCTGGGACGCCTCGTCGGACCGGTGGCGCGAGCCGGGCGCCTGGAGTCGACCGAACGGCCCGATGCCGGGGAACTGGAGATCGCCCTGCTGGCTGCCGCTGAGGACATGGCTCGCCCGGCGCCGCTCCCACTCGTTGGCGCCATCGACGAGCGTGAGATTCTCGCTGATACCGATCCGCTGCTACCGGCCGAAGCACCCGTGACGAGCGCCGCAGAATCGTTCTCGGATCTGACGGTGGCGGACTCGCTACCAACCATCGCCACGCCGGTTGAGCAGCAGCCCGATGGTGACGACCGGCCTCGCCGGGGCCGAGGGCTGCTGATATCCCTCCTCGCTGTGGCGTTGTTGGCCGGGGGAGTCGCCGCATTCGTGCTGACACGGGACCCCACGAAGTCCGTCCCGTCGGTCGTGGATCTGACCCTGGCCGATGCGAAGGCTCGACTGTCGGGCAACAACTGGCAGATCACCCCCACGTACGTACGCAGGACCGGCACGGTCGCTGATCAGGTGATCTCTCAGGACCCGGCTGTCGGCACCGAACTCAAACGTGGCGCCGAGGTGCGCCTGGTGGTGTCGCTCGGGAACGAGTTGGTCACCATTCCAACCGTCGTCGGACTCGACGAGGTGGCGGCGACGACCGCGCTCACCGACGCAGGCATCGTCGTCGGGGACCTGAAACGGCCCAATGATGAAAAGGCCCCGCTCGGCCAGGTGATGGCGTTGGAGGCCACCCCGGATTCCGCCGGGATGGTTCCTCAGGGCTCCAGCGTGGGTCTGACCATCTCCGCTGGTCCGGCGCTCCGAGCGATTCCTCCTGGACTTCCCAGCCAGGACGTCGATGCCGCGGTCGCGGCGCTCACCGGAATTCAGCTCGGGGTGAAGAAGATCGAAGTGTTCAGCGCCGATCAGCTGGCAGGGACGGTGCTGGCCGTGAACCAGCCGGACAATGCACAGGTTCCGCGGGGAACAGTCGTGGAGATCACGGTGTCCAAGGGACCCGAGCCGCGCCCGGTACCCGACGTCACGGGCAAGTCGCCGACGGAGGCGACCGCCATTCTCGGCCAGAGCGGATTCCCGGTGTCTGGCATCGAGGGATCTCCTGCGAATCCGGTGATCGCGTCCGATCCGGTCGCCGGCGAGGTTCACCTGCCCGGGACGTCGATTCGCCTGTTCACCAAGAAGTAGCGAACCCCCAACGGCATCCGCAGCCCGTGCGGAGTGCTCACGTAGAGTGACCGTCACAGCCCGTGGGGGTTGTTGGGGTGGTCTGCCGACGTGGTGTTCCCCAGCCGCCGCGACTTGGCGGCCGCCCCAACAACCCCCACGAACCTCATTCCCGATCGGGAACGTGCGGCGCTACCCTTCGACGGTGTTTCAGAGCCGCCCCCGACTTCTGGATCCCGATCATCCGCCGCCGGCCCGTGAGGCCTGGCTGATCACCTGGATCGTTCTGAGCGGCGCCTTCTGCGTGTCGTTCACGATCACGATTCTGTCGGTCAGTCGTCCCGCCATTGCCCGCGATCTCGGAGCGGACCCGTCGTTGCTGGTCTGGTTGATCTCCGGACCGACCATGGCGACCGCCCTGTCATCGGCATCGGCGGGCAAGCTCGGCGACGTCTTCGGGCATCGGCGGAGTTACCTCGTGGGAATCGCCGGCGCCACGGTGTTCGCGTTGGCCTCGGCCGCCGCGTGGAACGGACCCTCGCTGATCGCGTTCCGCGTGCTGGGAGCGCTGATCGGCGCGTCGACCGCGCCGTCGTCGATGGCCATCATCAACTCGGTGTTCCCGGCGCGGGACCGCAGCCGAGCACTTGGCTATTGGTCCCTCGTCGTTGCGGGTGGACCCGTGGTCGGACTGGTGGCCGGAGGGCCGCTCGTGGAGCTGTTCGGCTGGCGGATGATCTTCGTTCTGCAGGCACCGCTGCTCGCGATCGCAGGAGTGGTGGCCTGGCGACGACTCCCCGAGACACCGAAGCGGGTGGGCACCCCGCTCGACGTCGGGGGCCAAGTCACGCTCGGGGTGTCGTTACTCGCCCTGCTGCTGGCGATCGACCGTGGGCGACCACTCGGATGGGACTCCACCGTCGTGCTCGGGCTCTTTGCACTCTCGGTGCTGACCTTCGTTGCCTTCGTACGTATCGAGTTGCGTGTGAGTCACCCGCTGGTCCCGCTTCGCTACTTTCGACGGCGGAGTTTCAGCCTGCCGGTAGCGATCCAGTTCTTCGCAAACTTCGGCTATATGGGTGGGTTCATCCTGGCTCCGAAGTTGCTCGACGAGGTCCGACACCTGGGGCCCGGAGCCATCAGCCTGCTGCTGATCCCGCGACCGTTGGTGTTCGCCATCTGTGGCCCCATCGCCGGCGCCATGATCCCGAGGGTCGGCACGCGCATCTACATGCTGATCGGTTCGATCTGCATGACACTGTCGCTCGGAATCCTGGCGCTGGTGGCCCATGCTCCGGCAACCGCATGGGTCGTGTTGGCCATCGCCATCTCGGGACTGGGCCAGGGTTCGGCGCAACCGGCGGCCGCAACATCTGTCGCCAACTCCGTTGATCCGACCGATCTCGGTGTGGCAGCCGCTGCGCTCCAGTTGGTCGGGATGGTCGGGGCGTCGGTGGGTATGAACCTGCTCGACACCATCCAGGTGTCACGAGTGGCGGCAGCTGGTGCGGCCGGATCGTTCCGCGACGCGTATCTGGTGGGCGCCTGCGTGAGCGCCGTCGGCATACTCTTGGCGCTGGGGCTCCGCCGGACGACAACCGAACAGCCAACAGCGGTCGGGGCGCCGCTGCAGCCCGACACACTGCACCCCGACCCGCTGCGACCCGTCAGTCTTCGGTGATTTCCTTGATCTTGGCCGCAATGGCAGCAGCGGTGTCATCCTGCGCCCCGCCGGCGATGGCCATCATCTTGGTCATGTCGCCTTGCACCTTGATCTTGCCGGCCATGAACGCCTGCATGCCCGCCTGGGGGTTGCCATCGACAAGGATGGCCTTGGCAGTTGCATAGTCGAGCGTGACCGTGAGGTCCGGGTTCTCCAGATGACCGAGGTCCATCTCCATCGCACCGCTGGACGTGTCCATGTGCGCATTGAGTTCGCCGTCACCGAAGGGCACCTCGGTGATCACTTGGTTCATCCGCACCACATGGGCGGGAGCCGGCGCATCGCCTTCGAGTTCCTCGCGGATGGCCCGTGCTGCGTCGACCCACTCGGGAGTCAGGAATTGGTACTTCGCCATGAATGGTCCTTCTGTCTGTGAGAGCTGTGTGGTGATCGTCGGGCAGACTACACAGCTGTGGAGTTCATCGTCAGCACAACTCGGGTGCCTCGTGGATGGGTGACCCGGTGAGTGGTCGCTCCGACCGACTCGACTCGCACGAGCGGAATCCGAAATGGCAGTCGCCGCCGCTGATGATCGACATGTCCATCTGCATCAACTGCGATACATGTATTCGACATTGCCCACCACAGTTCGGAGCCATCTTCAACCATGACCTCGACGTGATCATCATCCCGGAGCTCTGTTCGGGCTGCGACAAGTGCATCGACCCGTGCCCAGTGGACTGCATCTTCCCCGATCCCACCTGGACACCCTCGCCATCAGAATGGTGGTCAGAGCCCGAGACCGACGATCCGTATCGCTGACTGCCGCACCGTCTGCCCGCCGGTATGGTGGGCGAATGGTCGACATCCTCGAGGGCGCTGAGCCCCAGTCCTGGTCCGGCGACAACCACGGGGTACTGGTACTCCACGGCTTCACCGGTTCGCCGCACTCGGTCCGGCCGTGGGCCGAGGCGTTCGCGGCGCAGGGCTACAGCGTCGAATTGCCGCTGCTGCCGGGTCACGGCACCTCGGTCGAGGACATGATGACCACCAGCTGGGCCGACTGGTCCGAGGCAGCCGAGGACGCGTACCAGCGACTCGCCGAACACTGCGACATGGTCCTGGTGGCGGGGTTGTCCATGGGTGGCACCCTCACCACGTGGCTGGCAGCGAAGCACCCGGAGATCGTCGGCATCGAGCTGGTGAACCCTGCGGTCATGCCCCAGCCCGAGATGGAGGAATTGCTCCGCCCGATGCTCGAGGCCGGGGAGACCAGCTTCGATGCCATTGGCAGCGACATCGCCAAGGAAGGAATCGTCGAGCTGGCGTACGAGCGAACCCCGCTCGGTCCTCTCGCCTCGCTCGGCGAAGCCATCGAGGCGCTGCAACCAATGTTGGCATCCGTGACCTGCCCGGTGCTGTTGATGACCTCGCCACAGGATCATGTCGTTGTCCCGGCCTCCAGCGACCATCTGGCCGCTCGGGTCGGTGGACCGGTCGAGCGCGTCTCGTTGGACCGGAGCTACCACGTCGCAACGCTCGATCACGACGCGCCGCTCGTCGAGAAGTGCTCGGTGGAATTCGCGTCTCGGGTGTTCGGCTGATCGGCCGTAGACTCTCCCCCCTATGCCAGAACGCATCACGGCCGAGGACGTGTCCCACGTAGCTCGCCTCGCCCGACTCAACATCGCCCCCGATGAGCTGGAGCTGTTCACCAGCCAGCTCGGAGACATCTTGGAGTACGCCGCCGACATGGCCGCACTCGACCTCGACGGGGTGGAGCCGATGGGTCACCCCCACGGCCTGCGCAACGTGATGCGTGCTGATGTGCTGACACCCTCACTCGACCGAGCCGAGGTCATGGCGGCCGCGCCCTCAACGGAATCTGGCATGTTCCGCGTGCCCCCGGTCCTGGGCGAGGAGCTATGAGCGATCTCACGACAGCGCGACAGATGGCAGCGTCGGTGACCGCGCGGTCCGTCTCGGCGACCGAACTGATCGAGGTGTCGTTGGCGGCCATCGCCGAACGCGACGGCGAGATCTCGGCGTTCAATCTCGTGACCGCAGACGATGCTCGGCGACAGGCCGCCGTCATCGATGCGCGGCTGGCTGCTGGCGAGGAGGTCGGTCCTCTGGCAGGCGTGCCCATTGCCTTGAAAGACAACTTGTGCACTCGGGGTGTTCCGACGACGTGCAGCTCCAAGATTCTCGACGGATGGCGCCCGCCCTACGACGCCACGGTGGTCGAACGTCTGGCCGCGGCTGGCGCCATCAGCGTCGGCAAGACCAACCTCGACGAGTTCGCCATGGGGTCGTCGACGGAGAACTCCGCGTTCGGTCCCACCCGCAACCCCCACGACACGTCACGGGTTCCGGGGGGCTCCTCGGGCGGCAGCGCCGCGGCAGTTGCGGCGGGGTACGTGCCGTTGTCACTGGGTTCGGACACCGGCGGATCCATTCGCCAACCCGCAGCACTGTGCGGCGTGGTCGGGGTGAAGCCCACCTACGGGCTCGTCAGCCGCTATGGACTGGTGGCCTTCGCCAGCTCGCTCGACCAGATCGGACCATTCGCGAATTCCGTGTCGGATGCCGCGCTGTTGTTGGAGGTCATTGCCGGCCACGACGCGCGGGACTCGACCTCGATTCCTCAGCCCGTGGCGGACTTGAGCGCACATCTCGACGACGGTGTGGCGGGCCTTCGAGTGGGCATCGTCAATGAGTTCATGGTCGATGGCATCGCCGATGACGTCCGGCGTCAGACCCATGCCGCCGCCGAAGCGCTCGCCGCCGCTGGCGCCATCGTGGGCGAGGCCTCGGTGCCAGCGGCTGCCTACGGCTTGGGTGCGTACTACCTCATCGCTCCTGCCGAGGCGAGCTCCAATCTCGCCCGTTACGACGGCGTGCGGTTCGGCCTTCGTGTCGACGCCAACAACACGCCGGACATGTACGACGAAACTCGCACGGCTGGATTCGGCGACGAGGTCAAACGCCGGATCATGTTGGGCACCTACGCACTCTCAGCCGGCTACTACGACGCCTACTACGGCACAGCCCAGAAGGTGCGCTCGCTGATTCGTCGTGATTTCGATCGAGCCTACGAACAGTACGACGTGTTGTTGTCGCCCACGTCGCCGACCACCGCGTTCGCCCTCGGTGACAAGACGGCGGATCCGCTGACGATGTACCTGAACGACATCTGCACCATTCCCACCAACCTCGCCGGTCACCCGGCGATGTCGGTGCCATTCGGGGTCGGAGACGACGGTCTCCCCATCGGGGTGCAGATCATGGCCCCCATGCTCGGCGAGGTGACGATGTTCCGGGCAGCGGCAGTGCTGGAGGGCGCAGCACCGGCCGGATCGACCACGAATCGGGTGACACGATGAGCAGCGAGTTGCCGAACGGCTGGAAGATGGTGATCGGGCTCGAGGTCCACACCGAGTTGGCGACCGAGACCAAGTTGTTCTCGGGGAGCGCCAACCATTTCGGTGGCGAGCCCAACACCCAACTCGATCCCGTGAGCCTTGGTCTGCCCGGGTCGCTGCCCGTGTTGAACGAGCGAGCTGTGGAGTTGGCCATTCGCATCGGTCTGGCGCTGAATTGCGTGGTGCAACGGTCGGTCTTCGCCCGGAAGAACTACTTCTACCCGGATCAGCCGAAGGACTTCCAGATCAGCCAGTACGAGTTGCCGATCAACGGCGAGGGGCATCTTGACCTGCCCGACGGTTCGACGGTCGGGATCACTCGGGCCCATCTCGAGGAGGACACCGGCAAGAGTTCACATATGGGCTCCGGCGGCGGCCGGATCCACGATGCCGAGTACACCCTGGTGGACTACAACCGAGCGGGTGTGCCGTTGCTCGAGATCGTGAGCGAACCCGACATGCGCACGGCGGAACAGGCAAAGGTCTACGTGACCGAGCTTCGGTCGATTCTCGTGGCCGTTCGGGCATCTGACGGCAAGATGGAGGAAGGGTCGATGCGTGTCGACGCCAACGTCAGCGTTCGCCGCAGCGACAACGATCCCTTCGGCACGCGCTGCGAGATCAAGAACGTGAACTCCATCCGATCCCTCGGACGCGCCATCGACTTCGAGGCCCGGCGTCAGATCGACCTGCTCGAAGCGGGGGAGTCGATTCGTCAGGAAACCCGTCACTGGAACGAAGACGAAGGCCGAACCGTCACCCTGCGTTCGAAAGAGGAGGCCACGGACTACCGGTACTTCCCAGAGCCCGACCTGGTCGAACTCGATCCTGATCCCGCCTGGATCGAAGAGATCCGGGCGGCATTGCCGATGCTGCCTCGTGAGCGTCGGTTGCAGTTGACAGCGCGGACGGGAGCCTCGACCGAGGCCTCGTCGTTGATTGTTGAACGAGGGCTCGACGAGATGGTGTTGGCGGCGCTCGACGCCGGCGGCGATCCCGGCCGCTTGATCACCCACGCCCAGCAGCTGTCCGACGATCGAGCAGTGGGGCTCGATCCGTCAGCGTTCGCCGAGTTGTCGACGATGGAATCTTCGGGGGCGATCAGCGCCACCCAGGCGAAGACGGTTCTGGCGCGCATGGTGGACACGGGCGAACAGCCCTCCGCGATCGCCGCTGATCTGGGGTTCGAGGCCATGGCCAGCAATGAGTTGGAGACCATCGTCGATGGCCTGATCGCCGCTCATGCCGACGAGTGGGCAAAGTTCGTGGCGGGCGAACAGAAGGTGATGGGCTTCTTCGTCGGGGCGGTCATGAAAGCCACGGGCGGCAAGGCAGACGGCAAGGCCGTGTCAGCCATCCTGAACCAGCGCCGGGGTTGACTTCCGTGGCGCGTGCACGTGCGGCGGCCGTCGTGGCGCTGGCAGCGATGGCATTCATGTTGGCTGTGACGGCGTGCTCTGGCGACGACGGCGTGGTCATCTTCACGACCACGACCCTGACGCCCACGTCGTCGACATCGTCGATTCCGGATCCCGATGATCCCGATGGCCTGGCCCGCCCCAAGACGGTGGCTGAGTTCCAAGCCAATCTCGACCAAGCGGCGGCGTCGGGCGACATCTGCCAAATCATCGCGGTCATCGATCTTCAACGCCCCGATGTCGCTCCTGGTCCGGTTGTCGTCGATGTCTACCGGTCGTTGGCCGACACCGTCGAAGCGGGGATCCCGCTGGCCCCGGCCGAACTGGTCGATGATTGGGCGGTCGTGGCGACGACCGCCCGGACGGCGGTCAGCGTGGCCGAGCGGGTCAACGGCGACGTCAACGACCCGTCAGTTCAAGCAACGTTCGGCACCCCGGAGTTCGCTGCCTCGTACGCCCGCGTGATCGAGTGGTCGAAAGCCAACTGCCGATCGTGAGAGTCGCCGACCGTCCTCTACCATGGGGCTGATGAGGTGGGAGCGGTACCCGAACAGAGCGATCGCCGTGGCGTGCGCCGGAATGGCACTGGCGGTCGGAGTGGTGGGCTGTGCTGAGGCAACCCCTCGGGCGGTGCCGCCAACCCTGACGACGGCTGTCGGCGCGACGATTCCAGGATCCTCTCAATCAGGCACGGCAGACGCTTCGCGGTCGATTCCTGCGCTCGCCATTCCCGAGGCCACTTCTCCCGCGACCGCAGTCGTGACCTCGGCCGTATCCGATCCGGTAGGAGCGTCCGAGGCCGACCGGCTGGCCGCCGCAGCGGTGGCACAGGATGTCTGCACGGTGCACGAGATCATCATCAGTGATGCGTCCAAGATCTCGGACCCGCCCGCTTATACCCGGGCCGCTGCTCGCGCCGCTGTCGCTGCCCGCAGCGTTGCCGGCTCCGTACCCCCCGAGATCGCTGCGCAGTGGGAGATCATGGCCGACGGTCTCCAGACGCTTGGTGCGACGGCCCCCACCGACGTGGCGCTCGCCGCCGCACTTCGATCCACCAGTGACGACCCCGCCTTCCAGGCGGCCCAGGATGCCGTGGCGGCCAAGCTCGATGCTGTCTGCTCGGCGACGGGAGGCTGACGTGAGGTTGCTCGCCTCCACTCGCCGTCGAGGCGCGGCGCTGGTAGCGGTCGCGTTGGTGACGGTGACGGCCGGTAGTTGTAGTACGACCGAGGAGATCGGGTTCGACCCGTCGCCCCCAGTTGCCACCACCACCACGATCGACGAACTCGGCTCAGCCGAGCTCGCGGCGGGGGCCGATGGGCTCGAAGCCTTGCAATCGCTGATCGACAAGCTCTTGGCGTCCAACGATACCTGTGCGATCCTCACCCAACGTGACGTCGCCGAGAACCGACTCGACCCGACGCTCTTCACCAATACGGCGGCCCGCAAGGCGTTGACGGCTGGCCTGGTCTCCGTGTTCGACCACCTGATCCAGATCTCGCCGCCCCAGCTCACACCGGCCCTGCAGTCGCAAAAAGATGTCTTCCAGAAAGTCCTCGACATCGTCGATCGCTATGCAGCTGCGCCCAATGAGACCAAAGCGACCGAGGAGATCAACGTGCTGGTCGACTCGCAGAGCTTCGTGACCGCATCAGCTCAGGTCAGCCAATGGGTCGGCGCGAACTGCCAAGGCACTTGAGGGCTCAACGGCCGCAACGGCGATGACCGCGGGGTCATCGCTGAAGATGGGAGCGACGAGGGAGCGGCCGGGCACGAGCAGCGCGCCGATCACGAGACCCAGGAGTGCCGACATCGAGAGGATCCGTTTCCCGACAGCGCGGGCGCGCTCAGGTGATCCGGCACCCAGCTCGCGTGCCACCAGTATTTGGCGGCCGTACGAACGAAGAGGGGCCACCCGGCCGACGGTGTTGCCTCCGCCGCGGACAAAGCCCGTGCCCGCCATGACGATGAGGGTGGCGGGGAGACCCGCCAGGCTCCACCACAGGTAGGTCGACGCCGCCGAACCCACCGCGCCGGTGGCTCCCCACCATCCCAACAGCGTGCTGCCGGTCAACGCCAGGACCGCGGCGGCGGTGCCGATCGTCGGGTTGGAACCTCAGTTCGAGGTGGCTCCGTCATCAGGCACGGTCGAGGTCGTGGACCACCGCGATAGGTGTCGATTCATGTCCCCAGGGTAGGCGCTCGACCCCGCAACGCGAGGTGGGTCCGAAACGAGGTCTGCCGGTGCCGAGCGTCCGACGTAACCTGGCAACCATGGCAACCAACAGACCCCGCTCCGGTGACGTCACCGAGGGATATCAGAAGGCTCCAGCACGCGCGATGTTGCGGGCAGTCGGGATGAGCGATGGCGACTTCGACAAGTACCAGGTCGGCGTCGCGTCCTCATGGAACGAAGTCACTCCGTGCAACATGCCGCTGGACCGACTGGCGAAGCAGGCCAAAGAGGGAATCCGCGCCGCTGGCGGCTTCCCGTTCCAGTTCAACACGATCGCCGTCTCCGACGGGATCTCCATGGGTCATGAGGGAATGCGGGCATCGCTGGTCAGTCGCGAGGTCATCGCCGACAGCGTCGAGACGATGATGCATGCCGAACGGTTCGACGCGCTCGTGAGTTTCGCCGGATGTGACAAGTCGCTGCCGGGCATGATGATGGCCAGCGCACGACTGAATCTTCCGGCCGTGTTCCTCTATGGTGGTTCGAAATTGCCTGGTCAGCTGAACGGCAAGGCGATCGACATCGTGTCGGTTTTCGAAGCGGTCGGAGCCTTCGCGGCGGGGGCCATCCCGGAATCCGAGCTCGATGCCATCGAACGCAATGCGTGTCCGACCATCGGGTCGTGCGCAGGCATGTTCACGGCCAACACGATGGCCTCGGTGGGCGAAGCACTCGGCATGTCGCTGCCAGGTTCTGCGTCAGCTCCGGCGGTGGATCGCCGACGGGACGACTACGCCTACGCCTCCGGTACGGCCGTGATCAAGCTCCTCGAAATGAACATCCGGGCGCGCGACATCATGACCAAGGCTGCCTTCGAGAACGCCATTGCGGTGGTGATGGCGTTGGGTGGTTCGACCAATGCGGTGCTGCACCTGTTGGCGATTGCCTGGGAGGCGCGGGTGGACCTCGAACTCGACGACTTCAATCGCATCGCGGCGAAGGTCCCGCACCTGGCGGATACCAAACCCCACGGTCAGTACCACATGCTCGATATCGATCGAGTGGGCGGCGTGCCGGTCGTCTTGCAGATGCTGGCCGAGGAGGGTCTCCTGCATCTCGACGAGATCACGGTGACCGGCAAGACCATGGGGGAGAACCTGGCGATGATCGGTGCTCCCGCTCCGGACGGCCAGGTCATCCGGACGTTCGACAATCCACTGCATGACATCGGCGGGATCGCGGTTCTGACGGGAACCCTCGCCCCCAAGGGCGCTGTGGTGAAAGTTGCTGGCATCGATCACGAATTCTTCGAAGGAACGGCGCGAGTGTTCGACGGCGAAGATCTCGCCATGGAAGCTGTGCTGGCCGGCAAGATCCAGCCTCGTGACATCGTCGTCATCCGCTACGAAGGGCCCAAGGGCGGGCCCGGAATGCGAGAGATGCTGGCCATCACTGGCGCGATGAAGGGCGCAGGTCGCGGGGGCGATGCGGCGCTCGTCACTGATGGTCGATTCTCTGGCGGAACCCACGGGTTCTGCATCGGTCACGTGGCGCCAGAAGCGGTTGACGGCGGCCCCATTGCCTTCGTCGAGGACGGCGACAGCATCACGATCGACGTTCGCAATCATATCATCGACCTCAATGTCGACGAGTCGACCTTGATAGCGCGGCGGGCAGACTGGAAACTTCCCGAGCCCCGATACACCTCTGGAGTGCTTGCCAAATACGCTCGACTCGCCCAAGGTGCCGAGAAGGGTGCGATCACCGAGGCGTGATCGCACGAACGGGACGTCAGCGACAGGGGCGAGGTGCGACATGGACGAGTTGAACGACGAGGTGCGTGAGCCCAGCGGCGGTGATCGCGGCTCCAGCGATGGATCCGCAGGAGCGTGGGCTGCGGCCGCGGTGGTTTTGGCTATCGGGGCGCTCGGCTTCGGGGTGGTTGCGCAGCTCCGCGCCTCAGACCTGGCCGATCGACTCGACCGGCTCGAGACGGCCCGCGCCACCGCGCCAGCGGCCGCCTCCACGACGACCGTGAGGGTCAACACCACTCTGAAGTCGTCCTCCCCGAGCGCGGGGATTTCGGTGGTCCCCACCGTTGTGGAGCCGACCACCCCGACGACATCGGCGCCGTCATCGCAGCCACCTGACATCGCGCTGGCCGAGGCTGCTGTCCGCCAGGCGTATGCCATTGCCTATGACGGAACCCAGCCGCTCGAGGTGAGACTCGCCGTCATTGATGACGCCCGCGGCGTCGATGCGGCGTTCAGGACGGCCGGCACCGGCCAGTACGCCGAACGGCTGGCGAATGCTCGGGGGACGGTCACCTCGGTGGTCTTCACGTCGGACAATGCCGCCAACGTGACCTACTCGGTGTTCTTCAACGGAACCACGGGTCCCGATCGACAAGGCACAGCCGTGGCGGTCGAGGGTTCGTGGCGAATCACCCGCGCGACGGTATGCGCAGACCTGGCGAATGTCGACGCTCCCTGCGCCCCCTGACTCAATGGCGCAGCCACTGGGCTCGAGGCCCCATGTGGCGGCGCTCGACGGCTATCGCGGCGTCGGCCTCGTCGGCATGCTGCTCTACCATCACGGCGCCCCGTGGGGCCGCGGCTTCGTCTTCATTCTCTCCACCTTCTTCACCCTCTCCGGATTTCTGATCACGTCGCTGCTCTACGCCGAGCGGATCGACAGCGGGTCGGTCGATCTCCGCGCCTTTTGGCGGCGACGTTTCCGTCGGCTGCTCCCCGCCGCGCTCGTCACCTTGGCGCTCATCGTCGTGTTCGGCATGTTCGCGGCGGACGCCACGCAGCGAGCGGGATTGCGCGCAGATGTCCTCGCGGCGCTCGGCTATGTAGCGAATTGGCGGTTCATCTTCTCGGCCCAGCCGTACCTGGAGCAGTTCTCCACCCCGTCGCCCGTGCTGCATTTCTGGTCACTCGCTATCGAGGAGCAGTTCTATCTGGTGTTTCCACTGATCTTCGTGGCCTTGGCCTGGCGCGCAGGCACCGAGCAACGGATGCGCCGCCGGCTGCTGGTCGGGATCGGGGCCATGAGCGTCGGATCGATCGTGATCCCGTTCTTGGTGCACATGTCGAAGGATCGGATGTACCTCGGCACGGACACCAGGGCGTCGGAGATCCTCCTCGGGTGTGGGTTGGCGGTCCTCCTGCACCGGCAACGACTGGGCGATGCACTGCCGGCGGGTCGGACGCGTTCGACGTTGCGGGTTGCGGGCCCGTTGGCGTTGGTGGCGATCGTGACGATCTGGTTCACGGCGTCGAAAACGGCTGACTGGATCTACCACGGGGGGTTCGGCGCCTACGCGGTGTTGTCGTGCATTGTCGTCGCTGCGTGTACCGACCCCGCGAATGTGGTGTCGAGGCTGTTCAGTCCCCGGGTGATCGTCTGGTTGGGGCAGCGTTCCTACGGCGTCTATCTCCTGCATTTCCCGCTCTTCATGGTGTTGTCGCCGAGCAGAATTCCGATCGGGTTCTGGCCCCTTTTTACGGTGCGCCTCGCCGTGTCGCTGGCCTGTGCTGAGGTGCTCTTTCGCTACGTCGAGCGGCCGTTCCGGCGTCGAGTACCGGTTCGGGTGCCACTGTGGGCCTTCGCATCGGTCGTGAGCGTGGTGATCGTTGCCTCGGTGCTCGCGACCACGGCCGAGGTCCAGTCGGGCACTGCCGAGATGGTGCAGTCGAACCCCGACGCGTTGCGGATCGATCCCCTCACGCTCGACCCGACCCCGATCTCGGTCGCTCCGGTGTCGATTGCGCCGGTGTCGATTGCGCCGGTCGCCCCCGCACCCTTTTCCTTGAACCCAGTGAGTTTTCAGCCGCCGCAACGGGCGCTGCGGACGTTGGTCATTGGCGATTCCAGCGCCACCTTCCTCGCCTTCGCGCTCAGCGGTTGGGCGGAACGCAACCCGGGCAACATCGAGGTGGCCGGATACGGGCTCATGGGGTGTGGGCTGCTGACGGGTGGCACCGAGATCGTTGCTGGTTCTGAACGATCCTTCGCTCCTGAGTGCGATACGTGGCCACAGCGGTGGTCGGCGGCCATCAGCGAGTCTCAGCCGGACATGATCGTGGTGGCTGGAGCGTTCCACGACGCCACGGACCGTCGCTTCAGCCCGACCGGCGAGCTCGAGCATGTGGGCGAGCCGACCTTCGATGTCCGATTGTCGAAGGTCTACGACAAACTCGTGAACCTGTTGGCGACGGCCGACGTCCCCATCCTGTGGCTCGACAACCCGCCGGTGTTCGATGGGATCAATCTGGTCGATCGAACGGTGGAGTCTCCCGCCAACGATCCGGCGCGAATGCAGCGGATCAACGTGTTGTTGGCGGAGTTGGCGGGACGGCATCGGGAGGTCACCGTGATTCCGTATGCGTCGTTCTTCGAGAACTGGCCGAGAGGCGCCGCTGATCAGCTGCTCCGGGCCGATGGCCTCCATGTCGATTATCTCGGTCGCGAGCCGGTCTCCAACTGGCTGGCGCCCCAGCTTCTGGCGGCGTTCTGGAACGCTCGGAGCACCTGACGGCACGTCGAACGCTGGAATTCCCGAGTCGTTCACCTCTCGTTCACCTGAGCCATTCCGATCGTCCATATGGCCTCTTTAGAGTTCCTGCTGTTCACCGAACACCCCCCAGGAGGGACCCAACGTGCGCAACCCCAACCGATCGGCCGTGCGGCCAGCTCTGTGGCTCGGAGCCACCGTGATCACTCTCGGACTCGTCGCCACAGGCTGCGGCGACGACAAGAAGGACACTGCGACAACTGATCCGACGACCACGGTCGCGGGGAGCACCTTCGACTACGCATCGCTCTCGGCCACGATCAACGGTTCCGGCTCGAGTTTCCAGGACACCCTGCAGCAGACGGTGAAGGGCGAGTTCGCCAAGGTCGCCACGGGCGCCACCGTCAACTACGCCAAGTCGGGTTCGTCAGCCGGGAAGACCGATCTGCAGACCAAGACCGTGCAGTTCGCAGGCACCGACAGCCTCATCAAGGATGAGGACAAGGAGAAGTTCGCCGGCGGCGAGGTCCTGTACTTCCCGATTGCGGCCGCGCCCATCACGGTGTCGTACAACGCCCCCGGCGTGGATGGCCTCAAGCTGACCGCCGACGTGATCGCCGGCATTTTCCAGGGCGAGATCACCACGTGGACCGATCCCAAGATCGCCGCCGACAACGCTGGTGTGACGCTGCCGGACAAGCCGATCGTCGTCGTCCACCGCTCCGATGGCTCAGGTACCACGTCGAACTTCACGAAGTTCCTCAAGGCTGCGGCTCCGACTGTCTGGAAACTCGATTCTGGTGACACCGTCAACTGGCCGGCGAATACCCAGGGTGCCGAGAAGAACTCCGGTGTGGCAAAGATCGTCAAGGACACCGTCGGTGCCATCGGCTACGTGGACCTCTCTGATGCGGTCAGCGCCGGGCTGCAGCGGGCGTCGGTCAAAAACGTCGACGGTAAGTTCGTGGAGGCCAAGCTTCCGGGTGCGTCGGCTGCCCTCGCCGGCACGACCGTCAAGGACGATCTGACGTTCAATCCCATCAACGCTGCCGGTGCAGAGTCGTATCCGATCACGGCGCCGACCTGGATGATCGTCTACGCCAAGCAGGAGGACGCCAAGGTGGCGGAGACCCTCAAGGGCTACTTGAACTTCATGCTCACCACCGGCGAGGATCTGGCCAACGGTGTGGGCTACGCCAAGCTGCCAACTGAGCTGAACGCCAGGGCCATCGCCCAGATCTCGAAGATCACGAGCTGATCATCGACACCGCGCCCGGGCGAGATGTGGACACGATCGTGGCCTCGTCTCGCCCTCGGCGCGTCACGATTCACCCCTCGTTCATAAGCAGTAGGCAAAGGATCACATGAGCACCCTGAGCGTCTCTGGCGCCCCGACCATCGACGACCTGGCGGGGACCCGACGAGCGCGTCGTCCCGACTCGCTGTTCAAGGCTTCGACGCTCGGCGCCGGGCTGTTGGTGTTGTTGATCCTCGCCGGTATCGCCATCTCCACAACCCGCGATGCCTGGCCGGCCTTCCAACACGAGGGTCTCAGCTTCTTCACGACCGACAACTGGAACAGCACCACCGATTCCTATGGCGCGTTGGCCATCATCTACGGCACCTTCGTCGTCTCGGCCATAGCGCTGTTCGCTGCGGTGCCCGTGAGCATGGGTATCGCTCTGTTCATCACCGAGGTGGCTCCCCGTCGGGTCCGCCAAGGGGTCAGTAGCGTGATGGACATCCTGGCCGCCGTGCCGTCGGTGGTGTTCGGGCTCTGGGGCTTCTTGGTGCTCAAACAGCCGATCGGCGACTTCTTCAACTGGATTGCCGATCTCGTGTCGGGGGTCCCGGTGCTCAACAAGCTTTTCGGGCCATCCACGGGAACCAGCTTCATGACTGCGGGGCTGATCGTGGCGCTCATGATCACGCCCATCATCACCTCCCTGCTGCGAGAGGTGTTCCAGACCGTTCCGACCAATGACAAAGACGGTGCCCTGGCTCTCGGTGCCACCAAATGGGAGATGATCCGGGGCGTGGTGTTCCCGCATTCCACCGGCGGAATCGTCGGAAGCGTGATGCTCGGACTCGGTCGTGCGATGGGGGAGACCATTGCGGTGGCGCTGGTGATCGGTGCCAGCCCCCAGATCATCGCCAACCTGTTCGGTCAAGGCGAAGCAATGCCCTCGATCATCGCTCGTAACCTCGGCGAAGCCCAGGGTCTGCACAAGTCGGCGCTGATCGGGTTGGGCGTCGCCCTCTTCGTGCTCACGATCGCCGTGAACATGGTCGCTCGTGGGCTCGTGTCACGGATCGATCGTCGAACCAGGGGCGCGCGCTGATGACGACCACGCTCCCACCCGATCCCTTCACCGGGACACTGTCGGGGTCGCGTCGATTCCGGAATCGGCTGGCGACCGCCGCCATGTTGGCGGCGTTCGTCGTGGCGGCGATCCCGCTGATTGTCGTGTTGGTGACACTCGTGTCGAAGGGCCTCGGATTGATTCTCCACATCGATTGGTGGACCAAGGACATTCCGTCCAACGTGGCGGCGTCAGCGCTCGCCGACAAGGCCGACGAGTTCGGCGTGGTTCCCACAGCCACCGTCTCGAGCGAAGTGGTCTACGGCATGTGGCCGGCGATCTACGGCACGTTGTTGACCACCGCTTTGGCGGCGGTGATGGCGATTCCTCTAGGGGTCATGGCCGCCGTCTACCTCAACGAGTACGGCGGCAAGGGACGCATTGCGTCAACGATCCGCTTCTTCACCGATGTGATGACCGGGGTGCCGTCGGTGGTGATGGGCATCTTCATTTTCACGGTCTGGGTGGTGCCGCTCGAGGCCGCCGGACGGTCAGCGTTCGCTGGCTCGCTGGCGTTGGGATGTCTCATGTTGCCGGTGGTGGTCCGCTCGACCGAGGAGATGTTGCGGCTCGTGCCCGATTCGCTTCGTCAAGCCTCATCGGCGCTGGGCGCACCGAAATGGCGAACCATCGCGAAGGTGGTCCTCCCCGCAGCTCTGCCCGGAATCACGTCCGGCTCGATGTTGGCCGTGGCTCGTGCCGCGGGAGAAACGGCTCCGGTGCTCTTCGCGATCGGGACCGTCTCGGCAGTGAACTATGGGCTGTCGGGTCCCAATACGACTCTCTCGGCGCAGATCTTCTCCAACGCGACCCAACCCGGCGGCGAGTCCATTGCGTGGGGAGCGGCGCTGACGCTCATCGCCATCGTGGTGGTGCTGACGCTGATAGCGCGCTTCATCACGTCGAAGTTCTCAATTCGGGTCGATGGGTAAGGCGCGTCGACGGCTGACGCGGCTGCTACCGGGTTCGCTCACCCCGAACGCCACGATCACTGCACCGAGGATCAGGCAGAACGCCGCCACTGCCCCGTTGGCGGCAATCCCGCCCCAGACGTAGATCACGCCGGCCAGTGCGGAACTGATGGCTCGACTCAGCGTTGCCATCGCGAACGTGGCGCTGACAGCCGATGCACGGGCGGAGGGGTCGATCTCGGTGAACAGAGGCAGCGCCGAGACGAAGCTGAACTCGAAGCCGATGGCGCCCACCACGATCAAGCCCACACCAAGTATCTGATTGTCACCGACCCAGGCCAACACCAAGAGCGCCGGGATCACCGGAACGAGGCCAGCAATGGTCGACGGTTTTTTGCCGAAGTGGTCGGCGGCCCACACGGTGGCGAGTGTTCCGACGATCTCGCCGACCCCGATCAGGAGTGCACCGGTTCCGAGGCCGCTGAGCGAGAGGCCGAAGGCCGTCACGAACCAGTCGCCCGCAACGGCGAACACCATCATCTGGGCGAAGGGTTGCAGGAAGGCGTAGGCGAAGAGCCCCCATGAGGAGCGTGGCGGATGCCATCGACCCGTTCGGCGATCTTCGACAGCAATGATCTCGTCGCGGGGCGCCACGATCCGCAGGGCCACGCTCGAGAGCGCAATCGCTCCGCCGAGAATGATGTACGGCGCTTGCCAACCGAAGTCGTTGGTCAGCCACGCGCAGGCTGGCACCCCCACCAGGAACGCCCCACCCCACGAGAGTTCGGTCAGCCCGAGAATTCGACCGCGACCATGGAATGGCACTCGATGGCCGACCCAGGCCGATTGCGCAGAATCCGAACCGATCTTGGCGGCGCCGCCAATCGTCATCATCACGCAGAAGATCACGACGTTCGATCCGAGCGTTGCGAACGCTGACCCAGCCGCGGTGAGGAGCCCACAGATGACCATGGTGGATCGTTCATGGCCACGATCGGCCTGACGGCCGGCGATGGGCGCCAGAAGTCCGCCCAGTTCTCGAATACCGAGGAGCGCCGTGGCCGTCGACAAGCTGATGCCCAACCCGAGGGTCAGCGGCGTGATGAGTACATAGGGAAAACGGATGAAGGTATTGGCGATGCCGCGGTTGGCCAGGATCGTCGCGAGCGGCCAGCGGAGTCTCGGTGGAGCCGACGTTGGCCCAGTCGACGTTGGACCGGTTGAGGGAATGGCGGTGCTATCGCCTGACACCGCTGCTACGCTACAACTGATGTTCAACCGCACCGACCTTCTCGTACCTGCCTAGCGCACGCTTCCGAGAACCAGCCGCGTGCGCACGACCTCCCTACGGGGGGGTCGTTTCGGTTTTCGGGAACTCGCGAACGTGGGTGCGGCGGCACCACTGTTGAGACCAGAACTACCAGACCAACCGATCGGTGCGACAAACTCACTGCACCCGAGGAGCAACCCCACGATGAGTAACTACGGAATACCTGCCAACGGCGCCAAGATCGATGGTGGTCGCGCCCTCATTCACTCGTTGGAGCAAGAGGGCGTCGAGGTCATCTTCGGGCTGCCCGGCGGCGCGATCCTGCCGGTGTACGACCCCATCATCGACAGCCCCATCCGTCACATCCTGGTCCGTCACGAACAGGGTGCGGGACACATGGCCGAAGGCTATGCGCACGCCACGGGTCGACCCGGAGTGGCGATGGTGACATCCGGTCCGGCGGCCACCAACATCGTGACGCCGTTGTGTGACGCCTACATGGATTCGGTTCCGATGGTGGTCATCACAGGACAGGTTCCGTACGCATCGATCGGCACGGACGCCTTCCAGGAGTGCGACACCGTCGGCATCACGCGATCCGTGACCAAGCACAACGAGTTGGTCACCTGTGCCGAGGACATTCCTCGCATCATTCGTGAGGCCTTCCACATCGCGACGACAGGTCGTCCGGGTCCGGTGCTCGTCGACATCCCCAAGGACATCGTCGACCCGACCAACCCCCGCTCCGCCATGGAATGGTATTGGCCGACCAACGACGAGGTGTCAGCAGGCCTCCCCGGCTACAAACCCACGATGAAGGGCCATCCGCGACAGATTCGCGAGGCGGCCGAGCTCATCTCCCGCAGTCGCCGACCGGTGCTGTACGTCGGTGGGGGAATCCTGAAGGCCCGCGCCGCCGATGCGCTGCGAGCGCTCGCGGAGCTGACGGGTATCCCCGTGGTCACGACGCTGATGGCGCGAGGCGCGTTCCCTGACGACCACGATCTGTGCCTCGGCATGCCTGGGATGCACGGCAACTACACGGCCGTGACCGCCATGCAGGAGGCCGATCTGTTGGTCGCTCTCGGCAGCCGTTTCGACGACCGGGTCACCGGGAAGCTGGACGGGTTCGCTCCGGACGCCAAGATCATCCATGTCGACATCGACCCGGCCGAGCTCGGCAAGGTGCGTCGCCCCGATGTCCCGATCGTCGGCGATTGCCGGCTGGTGATCGAGGAGCTCGTGCGGGTCATCGGTGAGCAGGGCGGCGAACACAGCCAGCCCGATCGTTCGGAGTGGCGCCAGCGCCTCTCGGGATGGCAGGAGAAGTACCCCCTCACCTACGAGCAGTCGGAGCCGGGAGAATTGCTCAAACCGCAGTACGTGCTGGAACAACTGCGAGACCGGTCGCCGGAGGACACCATTGTGTCGTCGGGCGTGGGTCAGCACCAGATGTGGACGGCGCAGTACTGGAAATTCCGTCATCCGTATACCTGGATCAACTCCGGTGGGCTCGGGACGATGGGCTTCTCGATCCCGGCGGCCATCGGCGCCAAGGTCGGCATGCCTGATCGCACCGTGTGGGCGGTCGACGGCGACGGCTGTTTCCAGATGACCGCTCAGGAACTGGTCACGGCCTCGACCGAACGCATCCCCATCAAGGTGGCCCTGCTGAACAACGCGTATCTCGGCATGGTCCGTCAATGGCAGGAGATGTTCTACGAGGAGCGTTACAGCGAGGTGTACCTCTCGCCCGATCTGCCGGACTACGTGAAATGGGCGGAGGCGATGGGGTGCATGGCGATCCGTGTCGAATCGCCCGAGGAGGTCGCCCCGGCGATCGACAAAGCCAACGAGGTCAACGACCGACCGGTCGTGCTCGAGTTCCGTACCGATGCGTCGGAGAAGGTGTTCCCCATGGTGCCGACAGGCAAGACCAACAGCGACATCGTGGTCGGTCCCGAACAGGGTTTCGGAGGTTGATCGTGGAGACCAAACACGCAGTCCAGGCACCATCCAAGCACCACGTCCTGTCGGTGCTGGTCGAAAACAAGGCGGGCGTGCTGGCGCGGGTGGCCCAACTCTTCGCCCGACGTGGGTACAACATCTATTCGTTGGCTGTTGCGCCCACCAACGACACGCGCTTCAGCCGGATCACCGTCACCGTCGACGTGGAGTCAGCGCCGCTCGAGCAGGTCGTCAAGCAGCTGAACAAGCTCATCAACGTCATCAAGATCTCCGAGCTCGATCCGCGGGATTCGGTGGAACGAGAGTTGATGTTGCTGACGGTGAAGGCCGAACCGTCGAGGCGACACCAGATCATCGAGTTGGCCGACGTGTTCGGCGGGCGCATCGAGGACGTCGGTCACGACGAACTCACCATTTCACTCGCCGACGCTCCAGCGCGGCTGGACGACCTGGCCGAGTTGCTGGCACCGTACGAGGTCGTCTCGTTGCAGCGAACGGGCCGAGTGGCGCTGCCCAAGTTGGAACGCTCGAGCGCGCCGGGTGGGTTGCGCTCCGTCGGCTGACCCCGCACTTGGGCAAGCGGACCCCCGGCGGCTAGAAAAGTACGTCCCCCACACAGGAGTTCCGGTCCGATGGCCAACGTGTTCTACGAAAAAGATGCTGATCGATCGTTGATCGCTGGCCGCAAGGTGGCCATCCTCGGCTACGGCAGCCAAGGACACGCGCACGCTCTGAACCTCAAGGAATCTGGTATCGACGTGCGGGTCGGCCTGCGCGACGGATCCGGCTCCGCTGCCAAGGCCGAGGCGGCCGGTCTGAAGGTGCTGGGCCTCGCGGAGGCCACTGCCGAAGCGGATGTCATCATGATCCTCCTGCCCGACACCGAGCAGAAGGCCATCTACGACGAGTTCATCGCCCCGAACCTCAACGACGGCGACGCGTTGTTCTTCGCTCATGGCTTCAACATCCGCTTCGGGCGAATCGTGCCGCCGGCAAGCGTCGACGTGGCCATGGTCGCACCGAAGGGACCGGGGCACCTCGTGCGTCGTACCTACACCGAGGGCGGCGGAGTGCCGTGTCTGATCGCGGTCGAACAGGATGCGTCGGGCAGCGCCCGCGGGCTGGCGATGGCGTACGCCGATGCCATCGGTGGAGCCCGCGCTGGTGTGCTCGAGACGACCTTCACCGAGGAGACAGAGACCGATCTCTTCGGTGAGCAGGTCGTCTTGTGCGGTGGCCTCACCTCGTTGATCCAGGCAGGGTTCGAGACGCTCGTCGAGGCGGGCTACCAGCCGGAGGCGGCGTACTTCGAGTGCCTTCACGAGGTGAAGCTCATCGTCGACCTGATCTATGAAGAGGGCATCGCGGGGATGCGTTACTCCATCTCCGACACCGCTGAGTACGGCGACCTGACCCGCGGGCCACGCATCATCACCGACACGGTGAAGGCCGAGATGAAGAAGGTCTTGAGCGAAATCCAGTCCGGACAGTTCGCCGAGGAATGGATTGCGGAGTCCGAGTCGGGCCGCGCCAACTTCCACGCGCTCGAGGAGGCCGGCAAGGCTCACCAGATCGAGAGCGTCGGCAAGGAACTCCGCTCCTTGATGCCATGGATCTCCCAGGGCAAGCAGTCCGTCGCCGACGCCTCTGGCGGCCAGGGCTAAAAACTAGAACTTGTTCTATTTGTGGAGTTGAGTTACGTTCATTGCCAGGGAGTATCCACGTGTCGGGCGACACGCGGATCTGGAGGGAATGAATATGCGGCGTCAGACTCAACTTCTGTGTGCGTTCGCGGTGGTCGCAGTGATCGCCGCGGGGTGTGCCACCTCCACTGGCGGCGCTGGGTCCGGAGCCACCTTCAAGTTCCGTGCCAACAAGGTCACCGTCGTGAATCACAACGACTCGTTCCTGTACGGGGTCCGCGACGAGACCTTCACGTATCAACTGTGGTTCCGAGTCAAGGTCGGCGTTGCCAACTCGGCCCAGGTCGGGCTGATCGGTGACCGTTCCAACGCCTTCAACGACCTCGGGAACGGCCAGTCGCATGTCAACGTCGGAGCTGAGCAGTCCGAGGTCGATTTCGCGGGTGTGAAGATGGTTGACGTCCTCGACCTGTTGAATCCGGCCACACCCCTCGAGGTGGTCGGCACCTGGACATGGGCGATGGATCAAGACGACGTGAGCGTCGCCGGGGTTGCCTTCAGCACCCTCGATGTCATCCGCAACGCGCTCAATGCGACCGTGGCGGCCGGCACCTTGCCGACGGACGGGAACGCGCTCGTGTCGCAACTGTTCGGCGACTTCGGCTCGGCCTTCAACCTGATCGCAGGCGCGCTCTTCTCGAGTGTTCCAGGGATTCCCGACGACCCGATCGGCTCCAGGTTCTACGTCGGGATCCCGGCGACGGGAACCTTGTCGACGATCGTCGACGCCGCGGTTGCGGGCCTCGACTTTCCCAGCGTCGCGATCCCGATCATCTCGGTTCCACCAGACATCAACGGGGGCGAGATCTTCTCCCTCGGCCACAACTCGATCTTCACCAACCAGGTGATGGACCAGGGCAACGGCCGACACGACTACGACATCGCGGTCATCAACGCGGCCACGATCAACCAGTTGCCCTTCGCCAATTTCACATCCTCGGTGACCACGGGAAGTGCGCCGCTGCCAGTGTCGTTCAACGCTGGACCATCAGCGGATCCCGATGGGACCGTCGTGTCCTACAACTGGAACTTCGGTGACTTCACCACCGGAACAGGCGTCCTGAACAGCCACATCTTCACGACCTCCGGCACCTTCCCGGTTACGCTGACCGTGACCGACAACGCTGGCGAATCGACGTCGTCGACGACCAACATCTCCGTTGGTGGGGCGCCCACCACGGCCCCGTCGGGGCTGACCAAGACGGGTTCGGGGTGTTGTGACACCTATGGCGACTTCGCATGGACCCCGGTGGCCGGTGCCACGGACTATCAGATCAGCATGGATGGCTACTTCCTGGGCGGCTGTGTCACTGACCACTCGGCTGTCGTTGCGGGACAGACCTCGCACGGTCGTGTTCAGGCGGTCGGCCTGTGTCTCGGCTCGCAGTACGACGTGAGCATCCGGGCAAAGGCCAATGGCCTCTGGGGCCCGTGGTCCAGCAGCATCCACATCTCACTCTGACGGCGCGCTCAGCTGCTGTCAGCAACGCTCATCAAGCAACTACTCCTTGGGGGAGACTCATGACCAGACGAACGAACCGATTCATCGCGACTGCGGGGATTGCCGCGGCACTTCTCGCTGCTTCCGCGTGTACCACGGGTGGCGGAGGTGGGGGAACCCCGCCGAACATCGTGCCCGTTGCCTCAGCGACGGCGACGCCGACCGGCGGCAGTGCACCATTGACCGTGTCGTTCGATGGCACGGCCTCGGCTGATGCCGACGGCACCATCATCAACTATTCGTGGGATTTCGGCGATGGCACGTCTGGCACGGGTGTCACGACCTCGCACGTCTACGCCACCGGCACCTACACCGCGCAGTTGTTGGTGACGGACAACGAGGGAGCGTTCGGCTCGACCCCGCTCGTGATCACCGCCACGAACCTCCCGCCGATCTCGAGTTTCACCGCCACCCCGACGTCAGGGGCGGCACCGTTGACTGTTGCGCTCAACGGGTCCGCATCGAACGACCCCGATGGCAGTATCACCAGCTCCGTATGGAACTTCGGCGACGGCGCCACGGGTACCGGCCTCACCGCAACACACACTTATCCGGTCGGGGTCTTCACAGCATCGCTGACGGTCACCGACAACAACGGACTCGTCGCCACCAGCACGCGCTCCATCAACGTGACCGGCTCGCCGGCCGCCCCGACGGGACTGCACAAGACCGGCTCGGGATGCTGTGACACCTACGGTGACTACGCATGGAACCCCGTCGTCGGAGCGACCCAGTACGAGATCTTCATGGACGGCTACTTCCTCGGCGGGTGCGTCACCGACCACTCCGACGTTGTCGCTGGTCCAAGCACCGGCCGGGTGCAGGCCGCTGGACTGTGCCTCGGCTCGCAGTACGACGTGAAGATCCGTTCCTTCGCAAACGGTACGTGGGGCCCCTATTCGCCCACCATTCACATCAGCCTCTGAGAGCGAACCGCTCGTATCGTGTCGGCCGGCTGCGTCATGGCGCGGCCGGCCGTTGCGCGTCTCTGCTCGTGTCGATGGCGATCGTTTCGGCCCTGAGCAGTGGGTGTGGCGGAGCCGAACGCCCGTCGGCGACGACCTTGGGTGCGACGACCCTTTCCAATGTGATCCGAGCTCCGCAGGACGCGATTGTGGCGGGCGCAGCGTTGGTGGCAGAGCAGTTGCTCAACATCGATGCGGCGTCGTTGACGATCGGCGACTATGTGTTCCGGAACTGGGGGATCGCGGCGTTGTCCGGTGCTCGTTCGGCGGCGACGGGCCGGATGACGGAGCCTTCGCTCAGCGATGACGAGCGCCTCCTGGCGCGACTCGTGGATCCAACGGCTGAGTTCCTTGACCCGACGGTCGAGGGTGCCGAGCCGACCACGGCGGTGCTTGCAGCGGCATTGCACTGCGACCAACGTCCGTGGGATGAAGCGGCATTCGCCGCGGCTCGCTCGATCGCGGAGCAGGGCGGGTATGGGGCGACGCACGCCGCGTTGGCGGCGGGATGGCTCCGTGAACTCGCGTGCTCTCCCGCCGAGACGGAGCGGTTTCGCGTGGAACTCGTCGATGAGATCGCCGCCGAACTTGCACGTGCCACTGACGTGACCGATTTGTCCGTTGAGCAGAGTTGCGTGCTGTTCTACCTCGGAGCCGGCGAGCGCGTTGCGTCGGGTTGGGGTGACCGGGTGCGGGCGGTCCAACGCGCTGACGGGGGATGGGGGCCAACCGCTTCCAATTGGCATATGACGCTCTTGGCTGTCTGGACGCTGTCGGCGCTCGACGCACCTGGAGCGGGTGTCGCGATGGCGTCGCCGTTCTAGGGTGGGACGGTGCATGTTCTGGCTCCGGCATCCTCGGCCAACCTGGGTCCAGGATTCGACGCAGTGGGCCTCGCCCTTGACATCCCCTTTGAACTCATCGTCGACGACGCGGATCCTGGCGACGGCTTCTTGCGCGCTGAACAGGGCCATCCGGCGGCTCTTGCGTACGTGAGCGCCGGAGGAACAGCAGAAACGTTGTGGTGGAGGAGCCCGATTCCACCGGGTCGAGGGCTTGGGTTCAGCGGCGCCGCCGTCGTGGCTGGAGCGTTCGCGGCGAGCGGCGATGCGGACGAGGCATTTCGTGTTGGAGCGGCCATCGAAACTCATCCGGACAACGCAGCGCCCAGCGCGTATGGCGGATGCTGTGTTGTCGCCGGTGGGCGGACGGTCCGGGTGCCGATGCCGATATCGATGGAGCTGGCGCTGTGGTGGCCGGACGCCACCACCTCGACCAGACGCGCCCGAGCGACCTTGCCCTCGACCGTCCCGTTTTCCGACGCCGTGCACAACGTCGGTCATGTGGCGCTACTGATCGCGGCGCTCGCGACGGGAGATCTCGAAGCGGTGGCGACGGCCATCGACGATCGTTTGCATACCGACGCCCGTTTGGCGTTGTCGCCCGCCAGCTCTGACGTGCTCACGTGGCTGAATGGACACCCTGAGGTGGTTGCTGGATGGCTGAGCGGATCGGGACCGACGGTGGCAGCGTTCATCCGGCCGGCAGGGGAGGCAACGTCGAACCTCGATTCAGTGGTCGACGGCCTCGCCCGATTCGGTGGCACGGCGCGGATGTGTCGGATCGCCGATCGCGGAGTTCATGTCGTTGGTTCTTCAGGGGGAGATTCTCGAGCGCGATTCCTTTGAGGGCTACGATGTCCATCGTGTGGTACTCCGAACGCCACGATGTCGCGGTCATCCACATTCACAAAACTGGCGGCTTGTCGCTTCAAGCAGCCCTCGTCGGCGCGATTCCGGATCTACAAACGCTCGCTGAGCTCCCTCATGCGCATCATCGTCTTGAAGAATTGTTTGGCTACCTCGAGGCCCGCGGCAAGGATCCACTAGCGACGACGGTGGTGGCGGGGGTGTGTCATCCCGCCGCTCATGCCGTGTCGATCTACGAGTTCTGGCGGAGTCCGAAAACTGACAACGAAGCTCACCTCGGTCTTGTTGCGCTCACGCGCCAGCTCGATTTTCCCGACTTTTTGGAAAAAGTGCTGATTCGGGATCAGTTCGCTGAGTCATTGCTCGTCGACGATGAGCTCCCTCCCAACGTCCATCTCGTCCATCGAGAACGACTCGCCGAGGAGACGTCGGCCTTCCTCGAGGGTGTCATGGGCCACCGAGTGGACGTGGCATTGCCACACCTGAATCGGACACGACATGGCCCCGTCGCTGGTTACTTCGAGGAACACGATGTGCTGGAGCGACTCCGTCGGAGCTACGAGTGGACGTTTTCTCAGGGTCTCTATCGACTCGACGATCTCCCCTCGGAATTGCCGACTTCTCGTTGGTCGCGAGTGCTGCCGGGCCGCTTGTTTCGCTAATCCTGACCAATATGGTCAGGTATTGAGCTAGTGTGCTCCGACGACAACATCTCCGAGGAGCATGTCCATGAGCGACGCATGGGGTTTCGAGACCCGCCAGATCCATTCCGGCCAAGAGCCCGACCCGACAACCGGTGCTCGAGCAGTACCGATTTATCAGACGACGAGCTACGAGTTCCGCAATTCTGAGCACGCCGCGAACCTGTTTGCGCTCGCCGAAATGGGCAATATCTATACGCGAATCATGAATCCGACCCAGGGCGTCCTCGAGGCTCGATTGTCCGACCTCGAGGGTGGCACCGCTACAGCGGTGGGCATTCCCGGTGCGCTCGCCGTCGCCTCGGGTCAGGCAGCCGAGCATCTCGCTATCTTGAACGTCGTCGAAGCAGGTGGCCACGTGGTTGCTTCGCCGCAGCTCTACGGCGGCACCTACAACCTGTTGCACTACACGCTTCCCAAGACCGGGATCGAGGTGACCTTCGTCGATGATCCCCACGATCTCGATCAATGGAGCGCCGCAGTTCGGCCCAACACGGGAGCGTTCTTCGGCGAAGTCCTGGCCAACCCCCGCAACGACGTCTTGGACATCGAGGGCCTGTCCGGTGTGGCCCACGACGTCGGCGTCCCGCTGATCGTCGACAACACGGTGCCGTCGCCCTACGGCATCAACCCGCTCAAGTGGGGTGCGGATGTGGTCGTGCACTCGACCACCAAGTTCATCGGTGGCCACGGCACATCGATCGGCGGCGCCATCGTCGACGGCGGCACGTTCGACTACGCGGCGTCGGGCCGTCACCCGATGATGACCGAACCCGACCCGAGCTACCACGGGCTCGCCTACTTCACGGCCCTCGGCCACGGCGCCTACATCATCAAGGCGCGGGTGCAATTGCTCCGCGATCTCGGGCCCGCCATCAGCCCCTTCAACGCGTTCCTCACCTTGCAGGGCCTGGAGACTCTGAGCCTCCGGATGGAGCGCCACTGGGCCAATGCGCAGAAGGTCTATGAGTTCCTGGCCGCCCACCCACAGGTGGGAGCCATCAACTATGCCGGAGCCCCCGATTCACCGACTCACGACCGCGCCACGAAGTACTTCGAGGGTCGCGGTTACGGCTCGGTGCTGGCGTTCGAGATCGAGGGTGGTCGCGACGCCGGGCAGAAGTTCGCCGATTCATTGGTGCTGCACAGCCACGTTGCCAACATCGGCGATGTTCGCTCGTTGGTGATTCACCCGGCATCGACAACGCACAGCCAGCTCGGGCCTGACGAGCAGATCGCCGCGGGGGTGTCGCCGGGCCTGATCCGGCTGTCGGTCGGCCTCGAGACCATCGACGACATCCTCGCCGATCTCGAGATCGGGTTCGCCGCCGCCAAGTAGCGCCCACCTGTAGCGTCGGGCGACATGAAGGTTGCGCTCACGATCAACGACTTCCTCCGACGGGCCGAGCTGGTCTACGGCGATCGCTTGGCGATCATCGATGAACCAGATCAGCCCGCACCGTCGTGGGGAACGTTTTCGTATCGGACGATGGCAACGCGTGCACGTTCGATGGCGGCAGCCTTGGACCAACTCGAAGTTCCGGTCGGGGCTCGCGTGGCGATGGTGTCGCAGAATTCGGCGCGGATGCTGACCAGCTTCTACGGCGTGAGCGGCTGGGGTCGCATCTTCGTGCCGATCAATTTCCGACTGAGCGCGTCGGAGGTGGCGTACATCGTCGAGGATTCCGGTGCAGATGTTTTGATCGTCGATCCCGAGCTCGAGGACGCGTTGGCAGCGGTTCCTGCTCGACATCGATTCGTGATCGGCTCCGAGGCCGATGACGTGTTGTTCGCCAACTCGTCGGAACCCCGAGCGTGGACTGCGGACGAGGACGCCACGGCCACCATCAACTACACCTCGGGTACGACGGCGCGACCGAAGGGTGTGGAGCAGACGCACCGGAGTCTGTGGGTGAACGCCACGACGTTCGGATGGCAGGCGGGTATCAACGACCGGGATGTGTTTCTGCACACGCTGCCGCAGTTTCATTGCAACGGCTGGGGCATGACCTACAGCGTGACCGGGATGGGCGGAACCCATGTGCTGCTTCGCAAGGTCGATGGGCACGAGATCCTGCGAAGGATCGAGGCTCATGGCGTGACCTACATGTGTGGTGCGCCGGCGGTGGTGTCGATGATTCTCGAAGCTGCGGCCTCGTGGGAGGGACCGATTCCCGGTCGTGATCGGGCGCGCATCGTGGTGGCAGGTGCCCCACCCCCCACTCGAACGATCGAGCGGGTCGAGACCGAACTCGGATGGGAGTTCATCCAGATCTACGGCCTCACCGAAACCGCACCCCTGCTCACGATGAATCGTGTTCGGTACGAATGGGACGACCTGACCGCGGCGGAGCGTGCAACCAAACTGGTCAGGGCCGGCGCTCCAGCGATCGGGGTGGAACTCGTCACGTCGCCCGACGGTGAGGTTCTGGCCCGTTCCAACGTGGTGCTCAAGAGCTACTGGGCTCAGCCCGAGGCGACGAGCGTGGCGCTCGAGGGTGGCTGGTTCCACACCGGCGACGGTGGCGATATCGGCGACGACTCGTACCTGACGATCGCCGATCGTAAGAAGGACATCATCATTACCGGTGGCGAGAACGTCAGCTCCATCGAGGTGGAGGATGTGCTGTTCAATCACCCGGGCGTCGCTGAAGTCGCCGTGATCGGAGTGCCGGACGAGAAGTGGGGCGAGACCATCAAGGCCCTCATCGTGCGGGCACCGGGAACGGCCGTGACCGAGGCCGAACTCGTCGAGCATTGCCGGAACGCTATGGCCCATTTCAAATGCCCGACCACGATCGAGTTCCGCGAGGAACTCACTCGCACGGCCACCGGCAAGTTGCAGAAGTTCAAGCTTCGCGAACCCTATTGGGCCGGCCGCGACCGCCTCATCAACTGAACCTGATGTGGCGATGCTATGATGCAGTGATGCGAACGACGGTCGATCTGCCTGACAACTTGCACGAGGAGGTTCGGCGCCTCGCCTTCGATCGTCGCCTGAGCCAGAGCAAAGTCATTGCCGATCTGGTGGATCAGGCATTGCGGCGCAACGCTTCGACGGCCGAGCTTCAGCCGCGCTCGTCCGAGACAGGCCTGATCACCGTCAGGGTAGGGCGCCCGATCACCGACGCCGAGGTCGCGGCCATGGATGACGAGTGGTAGCGCTGCCTGATGCGAATGTCCTCATCGCTGCCAGCGTCGTTGACCATGTTCATCATCACGCGGCGACCGACTGGTTTTCACGGGGTGACATGTTCGCCACAACGCCGATCACCCAAGGCTCTCTCCTCCGATTTCTGATTCGGCTGGGAATTCCCAGTGCGGGAGCCTTCCTGGTCTTGGAGTCGTTCGTCACTCTCGACTCGCACGTGTTCTGGCCCGACGAGGCGCCCTTCGACGGAACGATGTTGGGCCATGTTGTTGGTCATCGTCAGGTCACTGACGCGTACCTTCTTCAGCAGGTTCGGGCACATCGATCACAACTGACCACGTTCGACACCGGGTTGGCTTCCATCGACCCTGACCTGGTCACCTTGCTCACGTGACCCTGTCACTCCTCAGTACCCGCGAATTCCACCAGCGGTCGAGTGTCGGCGTCGGTCCTGGGCTCCGGCCGACAACCGGGCTTCGGTGAGAATGCTGGGGGTTGTGGCGGCAGCGGGGCCACCCGACAGGATCACGATGACGGTGGCCTCAACCAGACGAGTGGAAGTCGCAGCCACAACGGAACCGGCGTTGAGTCAGGAATCGATCGTGAAGCTGGGCTGGCCGTTGGCGACGGTCAAGGTGGCCGGCATGCCGAGGAGATCGATCGCCGAGCCGAGCGCGCCAGTCGCGGTGACCGTCACCATCGAACCCTTCTGCGGACCGGTCAGGAGCGCGAGTTCGACATGGGTCAGCGACGAGCCGTCGTCGGCGACACCATCCTCGGCGTCGATCACGATGGCCGGGTACTCGCCATCGGGGTACGGCGGATCGGTCGCCGACGCCTCGTCCCGCATTACATCGTCTCGTCGAAGCTGACATCGCCGGTGCCGCGCAGCACGTTCTTCAAAAGCTTTCCCGATGCATTGCGGGGGAGCTTCTCGGTGCGGAGCTCGACATAGGTCGGGACCTTGAAACCGGCGAGGGTCTCGCTGACCCACGACCGAACGTCGTCCTCCGTCAGCGTCGATCCGGGCTCGATCTGGATGACCGCCTTGACCTCCTCGCCGAGCGACGGATGAGCCACCCCGATGATCGCCGCGTCGGCAATGTCGGGGTGGGCCACGAGCCGATTCTCGATCTCCACGCAGTAGATGTTCTCCCCTCCACGGATGATCATGTCCTTGGCGCGATCGGTGATGAAGAGGAAGCCGTCGTCGTCGAGATGACCTACGTCGCCCGTGTGCAACCATCCGTCGCGGACCGTATCGGTGGTGGCCTCAGGCTTGTTCCAGTAGCCCGCCATGATGATCGGGCCCTTGATCAGCACCTCGCCCGTTTCGTTCGGTCCGAGGTGTTGGCCGCCGGACCCCAGAATGGCGAGATCCACGACCGGCATCGGGATACCGACCGATTCCGGCAGCCTGATCGAGTCGGCGCCACTCAGCGCCGTTGCCACCGACGATGATTCCGTGAGCCCGTAGGCGTTCGTGGTGGCCTTGACATTGGGAAAGGTGTCCCGGATCTTGCGCTGGAGTTCGTCGGCTGAGGGCGATCCGCCGAAGCTGACCGAGATCACGGTCGAGGTGTCGTAGTCGTGTCGAGCAGGGTGTTCGCACGTCCGCCAGATCATGGTGGGCACCGTCGCCCAGATCTGAACGGCTTCGTCCTGGATCAGCTCGAGCGCTCGGAGCGGATCGAATCGGCCGTCGACCATGACCAACTTCATTCCGCCCATCAACCCGACGACGAGCGTCGAGTGGCAGCCGGAGACGTGGAAGAGCGGTGACGTGAACAGGGCCACGGGCTGGGAGGATCCAACGGCAGCTGGCGCGGGGTCGGAAGAGCTCTCGGCCGCGGCGGCCATGGCCATGCTGCCGGCAGTGAGTGTGAACACCGTGTTCTGCAGGTTGGCGATCATGTTTCGGTGGGTCGAGATGGCGCCCTTGGGTCGGCCGGTGGTGCCCGAGGTGTAAAAGATCACGGCATGGTCGCCCTCGGACAGGGTGACCTCGGGAAACTTTGGCGTCGGATCGGCGGTGAGCTCATCGAAGCGGTGCAGCTTCGGTCCACCACCGAAGTCAGCGGGGTCGGCGTCGATCAGGTAGACCCGTTCGAGTGACTCGATGCCGTGGACTTGCTCGGCGATCCGTTCGAACCGTTTGGCGTCGACCATCAACACCTTGGCGCCCGAGTCCTCGAGGCCGTAGAGGATCTCGTCGGTCGTCCACCACCCGTTGAGGCCCACCAGCACTGCTCCGATGTTGACCGTCCCCCAGAACGACATGCACCACTCGGGGTTGTTCTGGCTGAGCACTGCGACGCGGTCGCCGTGTGACACTCCGGCATCAGCACGGAGGTGGTTCGACACCGAGTTCGAGGTCGCCAGGAAGTCAGCGAACGTCAGACGTCGGTCGCCGTGGACGATGAACTCCTTCTCGCCGTGGGCCATGCCGAACTGGGCGACCACGCTGAGATCGGGGAACCGGCTGGCGTACACCTTCATGGGGATGCCGTCGACGATCTCGTCGACCACTTCGAACGCACCCCCCGGTCCGGTGAGTTGTGCGCGGATGTCGCTGATTGTTGACATGTTGTCCCCCCTGAAAAGACCCGACCGGGAGCGTATCGTCATCCCTCGGGCGCGAAGTCCTCCCAGCGCGGCGATGGCGGGGTGTCGTCCGGCTCGGGGTCGTGTTGGCGAATCATCCGCGGAGCGATCACCGCCGCGGCGAGCGCTGTGGTGATCGGCACAGAGATGACCAGTCCGATGGTGCCGACGAGGGTTCGGATGATCTCGGTGGCCACCACCTCGGTGCCGAGCACTCGGCCCAACGGGGTGTCGGCCTGGACGTAGATGAGCAGGAGTGGCAAGGATGCGCCGGCGTAGGCGAGTACCAGTGTGTTGATGGTGGAGGCCACGTGGTCCCGCCCGATTCGAAGTGCGGCTCCGTAGAGTTCTCGCCGATTGAGTGATGGGTTGGCGCGGCGTAGCTCGGTCACTGCCGATACTTGAGTCACGGTCACGTCGTCGAGTACCCCGAGGGCGCCGATCACCGACCCGGCGATGATGAGGTCGCGGAGATTGACTCCTGACGCCGTGAAACGCAGTGTCTGTTGGGCGTCGTCGGTGAGCCCCGTGAGCTTCGCCAGATCGGTGAAGATCCATGCCAGGGTCGCCGTGACGATCAGCGCCGCGAACGTCCCCAGAAGCGCGACGGTCGACGCCATGTTGATCCCGTTCGTCAGATAGAGGGCGACGAATCCCACCAACGCCGCGCCGACCAGCGCTACCTGGACGGCATCGTTGCCACGCAGAAGCGACGGGAGTACGCCAGCCATGAGCACGAACAAGCTGATGGCCAGCGCCGCCAGCGCTCGCACGCCATGCCACCGACTGAGCGCCACGACGACGATCACGAAGAGGATCACCAAGATCCACAACGAACTGCCACGCTGATAGTCGACGAACTGGAAACGGAAGTCCTCGAGTGCGGCAGCGTTGTAGGTGAGAACGACGCCGTCCCCCGCGGCGAGTAACGCCGCCACCGGGTCAGTCTCTTGGATGTAGACCAACACCGTTTCGCCGCTGCGGCTGCCGCTCGTGAGCTTCGCCTCCAAGAGTCGGCAGGTGACCGTCGTGGCGCTCGTGAGGCCCGGACACTCCACCGGAGTGATCGTCGTCAGCGTGGCGTCGGGATACTCGAAGCGAACCTGTTGGCGATCGTTCTGGGCCTCTCCCGACGGCCACAACACTGCTGCGCCGAAGACGGTGACGACGGCGATGACGATGACGATGGCATTGAGGGTCCGCGCCAGTCGCGGCTCGACGTCGAGTTCGTGGTCATGGGAATGGGAGTGACCGGGCACTCGGGCAGTCTCCCAACAGCACCGCTCGGCGCCGCGGACCCCCGGCTAGAGCTGTTCCAGCGTGAAGTCGATGCAGCGCGTGAGTTGGGCGATGTCGGCGGGATCAATGGCCGGGAAGCAGGCGACCCGCAACTGGTTTCGGCCGAGCTTGCGATAGGGCTCGGTATCGAGGATGCCGTTGGCTCGCAGCGTGGCGGCAATGGCCGTGGCGTCGATCGATTCGTCGAAATCAATGGTCACCACGACGCGTGAGCGGTCGGCGGGATCGATGACGAAGGGAGCGGCGACCGGATTGGCTTCGGCCCAGTCGTACAGGGTCGACGATGATGTGTCGCATCGGCCGGCGGAGAACTCGAGTCCTCCGGACTCGAGGATCCATTGCAACTGGCTGTTGGCCATGCGAATGGTCGCTAGCGCCGGGGTGTTGTAGGTCTGGTCCTTGCGCGAGTTGTCGAGCGCGATCTTCAGATCGAAGAACGCCGGAATCCAACGGTCCGACGCGGCGATCCGCTCGATCCGCTCGATGGCCCGTGGCGAGCAGGCCGCGATCCACAACCCACCGTCGGAGGCAAGGCACTTCTGGGGAGCGAAGTAGTACACGTCGGTTTGGGTGGCATCAAAGCGGATGCCACCGGCCGCGCTGGTGGCATCGACGAGCACCAGTGAGTTGTCATCGGCTCCGGCGGGACGCTCGAGGGGCATCATCACGCCGGTCGACGTTTCGTTGTGCGTGAGGCAGTAAGCATCGATACCATCACGAGCCTCCGGCCGGGTGCTGGTGCCCGGTGCGGTCGAGATGACGTCGGGTTGGCCGAGATGCGGTGCGGCGGCAGCGGCTTCGGCGAACTTCGACGAGAACTCACCGAAGGTCAGATGTTGGCTCCGTTCCTCGATGAGCCCGAAGGTGGCAATGTCCCAAAAAGCGGTCGACCCGCCGTTGCCCAGAAGCACTTCGTACCCGTCGGGCAGCGACAGCAGTTCGGCGAGTTGGTTGCGCAGGGCACCCACTTCGAACTGCACGGTGGCTTGGCGATGCGACGTTCCGAGATATGTAGATGCGTCAGCACCCAGCGCCTCGATAGCCTCAGGGCGGACCTTCGATGGTCCACAACCGAATCGGCCGTCAGCGGGAAGTAGGTCTTGGGGAATGGCGATCGTGCTCACCACCCCAGTCTCGCCGCCCGCCCCCGAAGCGGCGAATTCGATTTTCTCCACGACTGAGTGCCAGACCCCGACCCCCGACCAGATGAGAGCCCAGTGACCGACCGCCGAATCTCCACCCGTATCGCCGCCATATCGCCCTCGGCGACCCTGGCCGTCGACGCCAAGGCCAAGGCGCTGAAGGCAGCCGGTGAACCCGTCATCGGGTTCGGTGCCGGCGAGCCGGACTTCGCCACCCCCGAGGCGATCGTTGAGGCCGCGGTGCTGGCTGCGCGCGACCCCAAGAACCACAAGTACAGTCCCGCCGCCGGGCTGCCGGAGCTACGAGAGGCCATCGCGCGCAAGACCAAACGCGACTCGGGCTACGAGGTCACCGCGGCGCAGGTGGTCGTCACCAACGGTGGCAAGCACGCGCTGTTCAACGCCTTCGCCACGATCTTGGATCCGGGCGACGAGGTCATCCTGCCAGCGCCGTACTGGACCACCTACCCCGAGTCGATCGAGCTCACGGGCGCGGTCACGGTGGCGGTCTTTGCCGGCGCTGACCAAGGCTTCCGAGTGACGCTCGACCAACTCGAAGCTGCCCGCACGCCACGAACGAAGGCGTTGGTGTTCGTGTCGCCCTCCAACCCCACGGGGGCGGTGTATCCGGCCGACGAAATCGAGGCGATCGGTCGTTGGGCCGTGGAGCACGGGCTCTGGGTCATCACCGATGAGATCTACGAGCACCTCGTCTACGGCGGAGCTGAGCACGCCTCGATGCCGGTGCTGGTGCCCGAGCTCGCCGATCATTGCATCGTTGTCAACGGTGTCGCCAAGACCTATGCCATGACCGGATGGCGCGTTGGTTGGATGATCTCGCCGCTCGATGTGTCCGTCGCGGCAACCAACCTTCAGTCCCACGTCACGTCCAACGTCGACAACGTGGCGCAGCGGGCGGCACTCGCCGCGGTGTCCGGCAGTCTTGATGCCGTGGCGGACATGCGGGTTGCCTTCGACCGACGACGACATCTGATGGTGTCCAAGCTGTCCGACATCGAGGGTGTGGTCTGCCCGACGCCGGAGGGAGCGTTTTACTGTTTCCCTGACACCACCGGGCTGCTCGGACGCTCCTATGGCGGCATCACGCCCACCACCACGATGGAGTTGGCTGACACCATCCTTGATCAGGCGAAGGTGGCCATCGTGCCCGGTGAAGCCTTTGGTGCCCCCGGGTATCTCCGGTTCAGTTTCGCTCTTGGCGACGAGGATCTTGCCGAGGGAATCTCGCGCATTGCCACGTGGTCGGCGAAGGCGTAGTCGATGCCGACATCCCGGCTCCCGGCGGGAGCGTGGCCGAGCCCCATCACTGCTGAGAGGGTTGCTGCTTCCTCGGTTCGTCTGACGCGGATCCGCGTGAGCGAACAGGCTGGCGGGACGACGGCTGTGTGGTGGGACGAGAGTCGGCCGTCCGAGAACGGTCGCAACCAGATCGTGCGTCGCAGCCCCGACGGAACGCTCGAGGAGGTGCTACCCGGTGGGATCTCGGCCTCGAGTCGCGTCCACGACTACGGAGGCGCCGCGTGGTGGTTGGCGGGGGAGACGGTGTTCTTTGTTTCGGACGCCGATCAACGAATCTGGCGGATCGATCCAGGATTCGATCCGGAGCCGCTCACACCCGAGCCCCAGCACCCTCGGGGTCTGCGATACGCGGACGGCGTGGTCACCACCGATTGGCGGTGGATCGTGTGTGTGGCGGAGATTCATCCGGGAGAGCTCCTCCACACGGGGCCCGACACCCGACCGCTGCATGCAATCGTGGCGATCCCGGCAACCGGTGGTGACCCACAGATCCTGTTTGCGGAAGCCGATTTCGTGTCGTCACCTCGTCTCGATCCCGACTCGGGTCTGCTGGCATGGGTGTCCTGGGATCACCCCTCGATGCCGTGGGACGAGACGTGGTTGTGGGTGGCGCAGGTCAATGACTTCGGCCCGACACTGATGCTGTCCGCCATCGAGGTGGTGGACGGCGGGCCTGGCGAATCGGTGCTGGACCCGTCGTGGGATGCGGCCGGGCGGTTGTGGTTTGTTTCGGACCGCAGCGGCTGGTGGAACCTGTATCGATACGAGATGCCGGGCCGTCCGGCTGGGATTCCCCGACCCATGGACCCCCGCTTGGTCGAGGCGGCGCTGCCGCACTGGCTTTTCGGCAGCTCTCGCTATGCGCACCTCTCAGATGGCCGGGTCGTGTGTGCGACATCGTCGGCGGGGGTCGACGAGTTGGTGGCGATCGACCCGTCGGGACCGTCGGTTCGACGCCTTGATATCGATGTGTCATCAGTGACCTGTCCGGTCGCCGCCGAGACCACCGTCGTGTACATCGGCGGCGCCTTCACCGCTGAGCCAGCGGTCATGGCGTCGCTGGTTGGTCGCAACGGTGCCGTTGGCGGAACTCAGACGTTGCGCGGGCCGCGCGACCTCGGCATCAGCACCGCATTCGTGTCGGTCGGCCAACCCATTTCGTATCCCACCGGCGGCGGCCGGGCTCACGCCATCTTCTATCCACCGGTCAACCCCGAAGCATTTCTACGCGAGGGTGAGCGTCCACCGGTGGTGACGATGATCCACGGTGGTCCGACGTCAGCGGCACGCTCAGAACTCCGTTTGGCGGTGCAGTTCTGGACATCCCGCGGATTCGCGGTGGTGGATGTGAATCATCGAGGATCGACTGGCTTCGGACGAGGATTTCGCGAGGAACTCACGGGCACATGGGGGGTCGTCGATGTCGCTGACTGTGTGGCGGCAATCGATGCGCTCGCCGAGTCCGGACAGGTGGACGGTACCCGTGCGGTCATACGAGGCGGCAGCGCCGGAGGTTTCACCACGCTGGCAGCGCTCGCCGGTAGCGAACGGTTCGCCGCCGGGGCGAGCTACTACGGCGTGGCCGATCTCGCCTCGCTCGCCGCCGACACCCATGACTTCGAGTCTCGCTACCTCGATGGTCTGATCGGTCCGTACCCCGAAGCAGAAGCCATCTACCGCGAACGCTCCCCGCTGTACAACGCCACGTCGATCGCCGTCCCCGTCATCATCTTTCAAGGAACTGAGGATCGAGTGGTCCCGAGGGATCAAGCGGAGCGAATCGTGGCCGCGTTGCGGAGTACGGGAGTGCCGCATGCGTTCGTGCTCGTCGAGGGAGAAGGCCACGGATTTCGTCGAGCGGACAACATCGCTTCCACCATGAACCAGGAGTGGTCGTTCTACACGCAGGTCTTGGGGCTTCCGCATCCCACCGGGGTCGACCGGGTGGATATCTGGACACCATGAGCGTGAACGACATGTTGCAGTATTCGGTGTACGACGTCTTCACCGACCGCCCCTTCGCCGGCAACCAGTTGGCCGTCATCGACGCCGCCGATGGTCTCGACGACGCCCAGATGCTGGCGATCGCCCGTGAGTTCGGATTTTCGGAGTCAGTCTTCGTGCAGTCTGCCCGTCCCGCCACCGTGGGGCCGCCGGCGACGGCTCGAGTGCGCATCTTCACGATGCGCGGTGAGATTCCGTTTGCGGGGCACCCCACCATCGGTACGGCCATTCACCTAGCGACCAGTGACCGGGTCGAACGCGGCGCTGAGGTGATCCTTGACGAAGGGGTGGGGGCCGTCCGTCGGAGCTCCATGTCGAGGCGGATGTCGAGGAGGGGATCGTCCTGCGTGCTCGCGTCGGGGGGAGCGCTCAGCTGACGATGACAGGCACCATCGTGGTCCCCACGTGAGCGACCGGTGATCAGCCCGTGACTTCGGCGATATGTCGCCCGGCCGCCAACCCCGAGAGATAAGCACCTTCGACCTTGGGCCCCCCGAAGGCATCGCCTGCCAGGACAATCCGCCCCGAACCAGGGGAGTGCACGGTCATGAATCGATCGGTCAGCGTGGTGACAGGCGTGGCGTAGCGCCATCTCTTGAGTTGCGGGTGAATCAGTAGTTGAGCGGTCCCGAGTTCGGCATGGACCAGTGCGGCGAGGAGCGCCACCACGTCCTCATCGGAGTCATCCCAGTGGCTTCGTGACCAATCAGCTGCGGCATGCGCCGTGATACTGGGCGATGATCCGACATGCTTGGTCGAGTTGTCCACGATGATGGACAGCGGCCCGGCTTCGTAGCGTCGGGCGCCGGCGATGCCGAGATCAACCGGAACTGAGCACGCGGCGAGTAACGCCAGCGTCGGGTCGTACTCGACCGATTCGAGATGTGCTCGTTGATCGGCGGTCGCCGTCGACTCAGCGCCGAGGAGCGCGAGGGTCTGGGGGAGCGGACTGGTGATCACCACGGCATCGACATCGAACGATTCGTCGTCGCTGGCGAGATGGACCGCTCCGTCCGGAGTCTCGGAGACCGAGGTGGCGGTCCATCCGCATCGAATGTCGGTGAGTGGCTCGGCGAGCCACTTCGCTAGTCGGTTCATGCCGCCCGCAATGGCGTACCGAGGGTGGCCGTCGGGAACATCGCCAAAGCCCCGATTCCATTCGAACAGGAGGCCGTCACGGTCGAGCTGATCTCGGAGGTCAGCCATCTCAGGGGATCGAACCGTGAAGAACTGCGCTCCGTGGTCAGCAACGGCCCCGACGTCGTCGAGCCGTCGGGTCGCCAGGCGTCCTCCGACGGATCGCCCCTTGTCGAGCACGGTCACTTTCAACCCTGCCTCGGTCAGGACGCGGGCGGCGGCGAGTCCGGCGATGCCTGCGCCGACGATGCCGACTCGTGCTGGTGTTGCTTCGGTGGTCACGAATTCGCAGGCTATCGAGGGGTCAGTAACATTCGCCGCCGTGGCTCGTGTCCTTGTCTCTGAAGCAATCGCCGATCGTGGATTGGATCAACTCCGTGCCGCTGGGCACGACGTTGACGTCCGGTTGGATCTCACGCCGGAGCAACTGCTCGATGCGGTGGTGGGCGCGCATGCGCTGATCATCCGCTCGGCTACCACGGTGACTCGCGAGGTGCTCGCCGCCGGTACCGATCTCGTGGTGGTCGGTCGCGCTGGTATCGGCCTCGACAATGTCGACACCGCTGCTGCCACCGATCTCGGGGTCATGGTGGTCAACGCCCCACAGTCGAACACGCTCAGCGCCGCAGAACACACGATGGCCTTGCTGCTCAGTCAGGCCCGCAATGTGCCCCAGGCCCACGCCGCGCTCAAGGCGGGTCGCTGGGAGCGGTCGAAGTGGAACGGGGTCGAGCTGGCCGACAAGACGCTCGGGATCATCGGCCTCGGCAGAATCGGTCGTCTGGTGGCCCAACGCTGTCTGGCGTTCGGCATGAAGCTGGTGGCCTACGACCCCTTCGTCTCCGAGGAGGCTGCCCGGCGGATGTCTGTCGAGATGATGTCGCTGGAAGACCTCATGGCGCGTGCCGATTTCGTGACGCTGCATCTCGCGAAGACCAAGGAAACGATTGGTTTGATCAACGCTGAGCTCCTGGCCAGCGCCAAGCCCGGGATCCGGATCGTCAACGTTGCTCGCGGCGGCATCATCGACGAACAAGCGCTGGCTGATGCCATCCTCAACGGTCCCGTGGCGGGTGCTGCCATCGACGTGTTCAGTACTGAGCCGTGTACCGATTCGCCGCTGTTCGAACTCGACGAAGTTGTGGTGACGCCGCACCTCGGGGCCTCGACGTTGGAAGCGCAGGACAAGGCGGGCGACACCATTGCTGAGATGGTGCAACTGGCACTCGCCGGTGACTTCGTGCCGTACGCCGTGAACGTCTCCGCCGGAGATGTTTCCGAGATCGTGCGGCCCTATCAGGGCTTGGCCGAGCAACTCGGCCGGCTGTACGCCGGATTGGCAGGTTCCATACCCACGGCACTCGAGATCACCTACCAAGGCGAGATCGGCCAGTACGACACTCGAATCCTCACGTTGTCGGTACTCAAAGGGTTCTTCGGTGCATCGAGTGCTCAGCCCGTGAGCTACGTCAATGCTCCCCAGCTGGCGGAGGCGGCTGGGCTCGATGTTCGTCCGACGTCGACGACGACCGCACAGGACTACCTCAATCTCATCACGATTCGCGGCGGGGACAACTCGATTGCCGGAACGCTGGTCGGGCTCAACGGGGTAGCCAAGGTGGTGATGGTCGACGATGCCTCAGTCGACATCCAGCCCGCCGCCAACATGGTGGTGGTTCGCAATGACGACACCCCCGGCATGATCGGTCGAGTCGGCGTCGGTCTCGGCGCCGCGGGCATCAACATCAAGGACATGGTGGTCGGCCAGACGGCCGACGGGGTCGCGGCCCTCATGCTCATCTCGACCGACATGGCGGTTCCCGAGAGCGTGGTGGCGGAGTTGGTTGGCCAGCCCGGCATCGAATCCGTCTCGGTGATCAGTAGCTGAGCTGATCGGCTGCCGGGGCTCAGATCCCGAGGATCGCTCGGAGACCCTCGTCGATGTCGTCGACCAAGACGTTGGGCAGGCGCCCGGCGAGTTCGCCGAGGAGCGATCGGTCGATCAGCTCGAGACCGAGCGGGACAGCGACCGAGTCCTTGGACAGCCCGCTCGCTGTCGATGCCAGGAGGACATTGCCGGCGATGCCGCCACGAGCGACATTCGAGGTGATGGGAACCACGTGGGTCTGCCAGACATTCACGCCGAGCACGTCCTCGGAGGACACGACGACGCACGGCCGACGCTTATCGAGCTCGATCCAGTACACGGCGCCTCTCGCTACCACGGCGCCGCCCGCTCCATTCGCTCCAACGCTGCCAACGATTCCTCAGCCGTCGGTCGGTCGGCGCCTGCGAGCTCGGCGTCAGCAAGCAATTGTTCGGGTAGCCCCAACCCCGAGTGCGTGGCAGCGTGACGTCGAAGCTGATCGGCAACCCACGTGGAGAACGGAACACCGAGACTGTCAATGATCGGTACCACGTCATCTGGAACACTGATGGTCTTGTTGGGCATGTACGTATGATACGTACATGTGGGCCCGTCGAATCAGATTGTCCACATTCACCGTGTGCAGGACCCACTCAGAACGACGCGGCGCCCGTTCGCTTGGCTGAGAGATCGAACGACAGCACCTGTCGGTCGGCGACCGCATAGATCGATCCCGACGTCACGAAAGCACGCGTGATTCCCATCGCTGGAGCCATGCACGGCTCCACGGTTCCGCTCGCGGCGTCGCTCGATGATGGGCCGGACGACTTCGTCCCCGGATCGCCGAGTTCCGGGTAGCCAGGGCACGGGGGCGTGGCGGGGTCGGCTGTCAATCGTCCGACCTCGGTGATCGTGTCGCCGTCGACCTTCAACACGATGGCACCCGTCTGATAGTTGGCGTTCGCCCAACTCCCGACCGTCACTGCCAGCCTGGTCTCCGGATCCCAGGTGAAACTGTGAGGGTCGAAGCCAGCGTTCAGCGAGGTGTTGGGGGATGTCCAACTGGTGATTTCGCGAGGCGTCGCCGGGTTGGAGTTGTCGAACAGCGTCACCTTTGCTGAGCCGTTGGTTCCCGTGTTGTCGCCGCCGACTCCAACCCCGAGGAGGCGTCCATCGCCCACCGGGTGGAGATAGTTGGAGAAACCAGGAACCTTGAGCTCACCCAGGAGTTTCGGCGATGCCGGATCGGAGAGGTCGATGGAGAACAGCGGGTCGACCTGACGGAAGGTCACGATCGACGCCAGGTTGCCCTCGAAGCGCACGCTCTGGATGGTCTCGCCGACACCGAGGCCGTCGAGATGACCGAGCTCGACAAGAGCGCCGTCCTTGAGTGCCAGCGTGGTGACCCGCGAGGCAGGCCTCGCCGGCGCGGGTGCCGGCGGGCCAGGCGTCGGCGCAGGCTCGGGGGCTGGCGTCGGCGGGTCACGTGGGTTTGGCTCGCTGGTTGCGACCGGCTCGCCCGGTGGGGAAGGTGTTGGTGCAGGGGTCGGGGCGCAATCGATCGCTGGTCCGCCACAGGGCTCGCTCGGAGCAGGAGGAGCAACGGGTGAGTCGGGCGCGGGCTCTACTGGGTCCGTCGCCGCACCACCTTCGGAGCTCACCCCCACGTCGCCGCTCGGCACTGCGACACCGTCCGTCGCCATCCCGATGAACCCGCTGCCGCCCTCGGTGGTGGCGATCCGCAGGATATCGTTCTGCTCATCCATCGAGTACTGGTTGAGCAACGTGCCGGGCACCCTGCCGGAGCCTTCGTAGCGGGCGGGGGTTGTGCCGGAGATGTCGAAACGGTGGATGTCGGTGGCGGGGGTGTACTCCCGAGCGTTCGGTGCCGGCTCGGCCACGGTCGCGACGTACAGCGAGCTGTCGTTGGCGTAGACGGTCTGCCCGCTCGCCATGATGCTGGTAGTGGCCACATCGTTGAGTTCGCCAGCAACAGTGAGAATGGTGAGCGAACCGAAGCCGGAGAACTCAACAGGCTTGAGGGCCGTTGTGCACTCGACCAGTGTTGAACGGCGACCCTCGTCGCTTCGGGCGGGGAGCCACTGTTCGATCGTTGAGTCGTTGACCGCTGTCACGTTGGCGGCGTAGTCGCCATCAGTGGAGAACCCGACTCCCATTCCGATCCGTTGATTGCTGATCACGATCCGCATCGCACCGCTGGCGAGGCGGGTGGAGACGGGTGCACCATCGACGGTCGTCGAGAACTCGACCGTTGGAACATTGTCGATGCTGACCTGGCTCATGGAGGTGAACACCCGACCGTCGGAGCCGTAGGTGGTGCCGATGGTGATGACCTTGCCGTTGACGATGAGAAACTCGCTGGCGTCGCTCGGCAGCTCGACGACCCCGATCTTGGGGAGGTCCGGTGACAGGCCAAAGACCGCCAACGTGCGGTTCGCCAAGACGATGAGCCGATCGCCAACCACCTTCACGTGGTCACCCTCGTCGACGTTGGCGACCTGATTGTTGGTGCCCGTCGCCGACTCGCGGCCGGCGGTCGGCACTTCCCGCTGCGGGCTGGTGGAGGGCACGGCGGAGTCGGCGGCATCGACCATGGTGTCGCTCGATGGCGCCGCAGCGGATGTCGCAATGCCGCCACTCTGATCGAGCCGTTGACTTGCCTCCGCTTTGACCCAACCCAACAGGTCATCGCAGCCGGTGGCGGCGACCAACGTTGACGCGAACGTGGCGACGGCTCCCGTTGGCTTGGTCGTGCTGGTCGTGGGAGGGCCAGCGGTCGAGGTGTCGGAGCAGGCGCCAGCGAGCGCGATCACTCCCAAAAGGACGGCAACGAGTGTGATCCTGGAAGAAGATCGGCGTGAGGAGGTGGTGGAGCGCATTGCGGAACCCTTTCGAACGTCTCGGACATGAGACGTCGAGGCGGGGCGCCCTGGTTCCCGTGGTCGGGACATTTCTTCTCAGGCGGTCGGCATCCACTCGGGTCGAGCTGCCTCGAACGAGTTGACCTCGTCGCCGTGTTGCAGCGTGATGCCGATGTCGTCCAGACCGTTCAACAGGTTGTGTTGAACTGACGGATCAAGATGGAACGACAGCGTCAGACCGATGGCCGGAGCCTCGAGCGTCAGGCGGGCGACGTCGATGGTGATCTCGAGATCCGGGTCGGCCTGGACTGCGTTCATCAGGGTTGAACCCTCGTCGTCGGTCACCTGAACGCACAGCAGGCCGCACTTGGCCGAGTTGTTTCGGAAGATCGGACCGAACCGCGGCGACACGACTGCCTGGAACCCGTATTGGGCGATGGCCCACACCGCATGCTCCCGTGATGATCCGGTACCGAAGTTCGGCCCGGCGATCAACACGTTTGCGTGAGCGAACCGTTCGTCGTTGAGCACGAAGTCTCGGTCGTCACGCCATTCGGCGAAGAGCCCTTTGTCGAAGCCGGTCCGCTCGACTCGTTTCAGCCAATCGGACGGGATGATCTGATCGGTGTCGACATCGCTTCGGTCGAGTGGGACGGCGGTGCCACTGATGATGGTGACGGGGTTCATGCGAGATCTCCTGGCGTGGCGAAATGGCCGGCGATGGCGGTGGCGGCGGCAACAGCAGGGGACACCAAGTGGGTGCGACCACCTCGGCCCTGTCGGCCTTCGAAGTTGCGGTTCGAGGTCGAAGCCGATCGTTCGCCCGGCGACAGCGTGTCGGGGTTCATTCCGAGACACATGGAACAGCCCGGTTCCCGCCAGTCGAACCCGGCCTCGATGAACACCTGATCGAGACCCTCTGCCTCCGCCTGGGCTTTGACCAGATGGCTGCCCGGTACCACGAACGTGCGCAACCCGGCAGCGACATGGCGGCCCTTGACGACGGCGGCGGCATCGCGCAGATCCTCGATCCGGCTGTTGGTGCAGCTCCCGATGAAGATGACGTCCACGTCGATGTCCTTCATGGGGGTGCCGGCAGTGAGGCCCATGTACTCGAGTGCGCGCTCGGCGGCCGCCTGTTCCGTGGTGTCGGCGAAGCTCGAGGGGTCGGGGACCCGACCCGAGAGCGGGATGATCTGGCCGGGATTGGTGCCCCAGCTCATCGACGGCTCGATCGTCGAGGCGTCGAGGAAGATCTCCTTGTCGAACACAGCGCCTTCATCGGTGACGAGCGTTGACCAGTCGGCGACTGCCGCATCCCAGTCGGCACCAGTCGGCGCGTACGGGCGTCCCTTGATGTAGTCGAAGGTCGTCTGGTCGGGGGCGATGAGCCCTGCCTTGGCGCCGGCCTCGATGCTCATGTTGCACACCGTCATCCGGCCCTCCATCGACAGGGCACGGATGGCAGAACCGCGGTATTCGGCGATGTAGCCGATGCCGCCGCCGGTGCCGAGCACCCCGAGGATTGCCAGGATCACGTCTTTCGACGACACCCCGGGCTGCAGCTCGCCGTCGACGTTGATGGCCAGTGTGCCGATCGCGCCCTGTGGGAGCGTCTGGGTCGCAAGGACGTGCTCGACCTCACTGGTTCCGATCCCGAATGCCAGGGCGCCGAATGCCCCGTGGGTGGCGGTGTGGCTGTCGCCGCACACGATCGTCATGCCGGGAAGCGTCATTCCCTGCTCGGGGCCGACCACGTGCACGATGCCGTTGTTGGCGTGTCCCATGGGGAAGATGGTGATCCCGAACTCGGCAGCGTTGGCGCGCAACGTGTCGATCTGTTTCCGTGACACGGGGTCAGCGATTGGCTGATCGATGTTGGCAGTGGGGATGTTGTGATCCTCGATGGCCACGGTGAGGTCGGGTCGACGAACGCCTCGCCCTGCCATTCGCAGCCCGTCGAAGGCCTGTGGGCTGGTGACTTCGTGGATGAGGTGGAGGTCGATGTACAACAGATCGGGTTCGTCGTCGGCCCGCCGTACGAGATGGCGATCCCACACCTTTTCGCTCAGGGTCATTGGTCGTGACATCGCTCACTCCTCAGAAGTTGTCGTGTATCGCTCAGTTGCTGGGTTGAAGGGCGTTCCAACATATGGAATGATCTTCCCACGTGATGAAACACACTCTAAGCGGTGTCGGCGTGCTCGACAAGGCGGTTGCCGTCGTGACAGAGCTGGAGCGCGGGCCGTTGACCTTGGCGGAGTTGGTTGCGGTGTGTGGGACGAGCCGGTCGACGACGTACCGACTGGCCGTCGCCCTCGAGGCTCACGGTCTGGTGCGGCGGACGGACGATGGTCGGTTCGATCTCGGTTCGCGATGGTCATCGGTCGGTCGACTGGCGGCTGATCGATTCCCGCTGGAGCACGTGGCTCGACCGATTCTCGAGCAGCTGCGCAACGTGACCCAGGAGAGCGTGCAGCTCTTCGTGGTGGAAGGCGATGTCCGGCGCTGCCTCGTGTCGGTCGACAGCCCGCACGAACTGCGGACCATCGTCGATTCCGGTGCTCGGTTGCCGCTCGACCGCGGATCGGCCGGTCGGGTGCTGTCGTCGGAGCCGACCGGTCTCGACGGATGGATCGAGACGGTCGGCGACCGTGAGAGCGGCGTGGGCTCGGTTTCCGCCCCAATTCTCGACTCGTCGGGACAGATCGTGGCGGCGATCGGCATCTCCGGACCGGTCGATCGACTCGGCCGCCATCCCGGGCAACGCCACGGCAGTGACGTCGTTGCCGCAGCGCACGAGATCGCCGCGGCGATCAGTACGGGCGTTCCAGCTCGCTGAGTTCGTCACCGAGGCGACACCAGTGCTCGAAGCGATCACGATCGATGGTGCCCGACTCCACGGCTGCCGTCACTGCGCAGCCCGGTTCGTTGCGATGGGCGCAATCGCTGAACCGGCACTGACCGGTCAGCTCGGTGATCTCGGGGAAAGCGGCGGCCAGGCCCTCGGGTGCGTCCCACAACGCCAGTGCCCGAACGCCGGGTGTGTCCACCACGAACCGACCATCTCCGAGCTCGATCAAGCGGGAAGCCGTTGTGGTGTGTCGCCCTTTGTTGTCACCCGAGCGCACTTCGCCGACACTCTGAGAGTGGTCGCCGCGCAACGCATTGACCAACGAGGACTTCCCGACGCCGGACGACCCGAGGAGCACCACGGTGGCACCCGGTGGAACTGCGGCTCGAAGTTCGTCGAGCCCAGTCTCGGATGTGATCGAGCACACGATGACATCGAGTCCGGGAGCTGCCAGCGCAGCCTGTTGGCGCCAGCGCTTCACGGCGTCGGGGTCGACGTCTGACTTGGTGAGCACGACGACCGGCGTTGCCCCGCTCTGATAGGCGAGCACCAGTTCCCGTTCCAGGCGACGGACGTTGAAGGGGCGGTCGAGTCCGTGGCACAACATCGCAACATCGATGTTGGCGGCGCTGGCCTGGGCCCGTCGAGCACCTTTGGCGGCGCGACGCACGAACACCGAAGTCCGCGGAAGCACCTCGGCAATGCGCAGTGACGATGGGTCGACGAGCACCCGATCGCCAGCGACCACGTTCGTCGCCTTCGTCGCTGAGGTGGCCCGCAGGTCGACACCGACATCGATCCAGATCGTCACCACCCCTCGATCGCACTGCACCACGCGGGCCGACACCAACTCCGGTGATTGGTGTTCGGGGTTCACTGCTGCCGATCGTAGAGTGGAACGTGTGTCCGATCACCCTTTCGTTTCCGGTCTGCGTGGGGCGGTCGATGTTCCCGATGTGATCGCGGCGATCGACATCGGCACGAACTCGGTGCACATGGTCGTGGCTCGAGTGTCGGGGGCGGGCCGATTCGAGATCATCACCCGACACAAGGAGATGGTTCGTCTCGGCTCCGGCAAGCCCGAGATGAAAGAGCTCGAACCCGACGCCATCGATCGCGGCGTGGCGGCGCTCGATCGCTGTCGACGGATCGCCTCGAAACATGATGCCAAGCTGGTCGCCGTCGCCACCTCCGCTGTCCGTGAGGCCGACAATGCCGCGGTGTTCATCGACCGCGCACTCACCGAGGCTGGCGTGGTGGTGGAGGTCATCTCCGGGTTCGAGGAGGCCCGACTCATCCATCTCGGGGTGTTGCAGTCGCTGCCGGTGTACGACGACACCCTGCTGTTGTGCGACATCGGTGGCGGAAGCACCGAACTGCTCTTCGGTCGCGGCGATGACATCTTGTCGGCCCGGTCGCTCAAGCTCGGTGCCATTCGGATGTCGCAGCGATTCCTGCCCGACGGTGTCGGCTCGGACGAGGAGATCTTGGCGTGTCGACGATTCATCCGCGATGCCATTGCGCCGTTTCGCCAGGAATCGCGTGCGATCGACGCGTCCGTCATGGTCGGCAGCTCTGGGACGATCGAGACGATGGTCGCCATGACCCGGGCGAGAGGCACGGCGCCGAAGTCGTTCAACGCTGAGGTGCTTTTTCGATCGGACCTCATTGCGGCCATCGATCGGATGAGTGCCGCTGATTCCGTCGAGGAGATCCGGTCCATTGGTGGGGTGGATTCAGCCCGAGCCGACATCGTGTTGGGCGGTGCGTTGATCCTGCACGAGGTGATGGAGGCATTCGACCAACACGAGCTTCGGTATTCCGATGCCGCGCTCCGCGAAGGGGTGTTGCTCGACACCCTTCGCCGTTCGGTTGGCGGTCCGACCACGCAGCTCTCCGACCTACGGCGCGAGAGCGTGCTGCACCTCATGGAACTCTGCGAGGAAGATCCCGATCACGCGCTGACGGTCGCTCGTCTGGCGCGGGATCTGTTCGCAGCGTTGGCCGACGAGCTCGGCCTCGACGACACAGCGGCTGAGTTGCTCGAGGCGGCAGCATTGTTGGCGAACGTCGGGCTGTTCATCTCCCACAGCGGACATCACCAACACAGCTACTACGTGATTCGGAACTCGGAGCACCTGACGGGGTTCACGAACCATGAGATCGAGCTGATCGCACAGATTGCGCGTTATCACCGCAAGTCGACCCCGTCAGAACGACACCCGCCGTTCGCAGCGTTGAGTGCCCCCGACAAGTGGACGGTGCGTGCGCTGGCGGGGATCCTCCGAGTCGCCATCGGCCTCGACAGGTCGCACCGAGGTCTCGTCGGTCGAGTCTCGACGTCGATCGGGTCGGAGTCGCCGCGAGTGGTCCAGGTCGATGCACGTCGCACACCCGGGGCTGACGTGGATGATCTTGCCCTCGAGGTCTACTCGGCAAATCAACGGACCGGGCTCCTCGAGGAGTGTTTGGCCGAAAAGACCGGAGAACCCTGCGAGGTCCGGATCAACCAGGTCGAGGACCGGCCGCACCTTGCGAGCGTTCCTCTCGGCTGACCCGGACCTGCCGGGGTTTCGCCCCTACTTGTTCGCGATCTGCCCGAGCAGAGCGATCATCTGCTCCTCGTGGGTGGGCTCCGCGGCGTCTTCTTCCTTGCCCTCCCGAGGATCGCGCCGATGATGGCCATGAGGATGTCGTCAGTGCCGAGCGACGCCAGGCTACCGAGTCCCCAACACGTCTGCGGCGCAACGTGGGCATCCATGGCATATCTGCCTCGCCTGGGTGAATTCGCCTTTTTGCCTGAACGGCTCATGAGTAGAGCGGTTGGTGTCGATGAGGAGGAGTTCACAGATCGGCGCGATCGCTTCAATGAAACAACAGTTCCTTGCCCGAGAGAGGCCTCGTCGTGCGGCGTGGAGTCGAGCGCTCCTGGTGTTGGCTGCCGCGTTTCTCGTTGTCTCGCCGATTCGTTCGGCTGGCGCCGATGCGCCGACACTCGTGGTGGAGACATCGATCGTCTCCGGGACGCCACCAACTGAATCGACCAGCGCCACGATCCGCGTCGGCGACATCTTCTCGCTGATCCTCAAGTACACGTGTGCCAGTTCCTCACCATGCGAACAGACGGTCGTGACCGACTCACTCCCCCCGGAACTCGAGGTGATCGACGTCATCACGCCCTCGCAGGTGGCGTCGCGATCGAACATCGGCGCTGACTACGTGCCGGCGTCCGAGCCGCCGAACCGTCGCCACTACACACCCGGCATGTACACCTTCACGATGGTCGACCCGCTCCCCGGTGGTTCGACCGGTCAGATCCAGATCAAGGTTCGATTCCCGACCCCATGGACGGCGAACATGGCCACGGCCACGAACACCATTTCCATGTCGGCTGCCAACGCTACGACCGCCACGTCCAATAGCTCGGTGGCAACCGCTGATGCGGGTCAGTCGCATACTGCACAGACCTACCTTCAGTACGGGGGGGCGGTCGATGACGTGGCATCGCTGAGCGCCCGCTATTGCTTCACCCCGAACAGTCCCTACGGCGTCGGCGATCTGGGGATCACCTCGGCAACGCTGACCGACACGTTGCCGGCGGGAGCATCCTTCGTGTCGGCAGATCAGGGTGGAATCGAATCGAGCCCTGGCGTCGTGACGTGGTCGCTGGGTGATGTGTACAGCCAGAGTGGTTGTTACGGCCGATCGGTCGTCGTCCGGTTCAACTCGTCCGATGCCTCGAACGTCGTCGGTGCAACGAAGACGAACACGGTCGACTTCGCAGGGACCAGATTCGGAGAACCGAGTAGCGGGCTGATCGCTCAGGCGACTGCGGATCTGACGCTCTACGTCGGATCGGCGAACGGTTGGCTCTCTAAATCGACCAACACCCCTCGCTCGGGACCCGGGCCGGTGTCTCAGGAGGCGATGCCGGGCGAGCAGGTGGCGTGGAATGCGCAGTTCTACAACAACGGATCACTGACACTGGACGATGTCGTCGTTCACGATGACATCCCCGCGCCAACTCGTATCGACTACCTGTTGGCCACGAATTACGGCGCCGATCCCATGGGGGTCTGGGTCAGCTCGGTCCAGTTCCCGACGGCACGACTCGCCATTTCCGTGAACCCGAATACCGGCGACGGAATACACGTGTATCAGGCGTGGCCGTCGGGTGTTTCGGCCCTGACCGCTGGGGACGAGGTCACGTCGGTCGAGCTCAGGGCCAATGGTTTGGCTCCACAGCGCGGTGTCTACCTCTATCTGCATGGCACGGTGTCGGAGCTCGACCGTTCGAACGTGACGGTGGCGGTCGGCGATCTGGTCACGAACACGGTGACCAGCTCAGCGATCCATGGCGCAGCGACCCTCTCGTACTCCGCTAGTGCGTCGTTCATCATTCGGCTGACACCCGCCCCACCGCAGCCGTCCTATCTCTACAGCTTCTTGAGCATCAACAACTCACTGATCACTCCGGCGCAACATCGACAACAGATCTTCACGCTCCAGATGTACGCAACCGCCAACACGCTGGATCCCACTGCTCGAGCGCTCCTCCCGCCTGATACCGCTCTGTCCAGCTATCGGGTTCAGAGCGGGCCGGTGCCGACCATCACCGCCACCAGCAACTGGCAGGGGACCGGTCGCACGTTGCTCGCGGTGAGTTGGCCGCCGGGGACGGTGGTTGGGCCCAACGCTCAGTTGCAGGTCGTCTTCACGACCACACTCGGCCCCTCGTTGTGGGGCACCGGGATCTCCGCCGCACTGGTGGCATGGGCCGACTCCACAGCCACCCCCTACCAGTGCGCGTACTCGCGTGTCGACTCCTTCGACGGAGACGAGGACGGCGACTCAACGGAGTACCTCTGCGGCAACGACAACAGCTTCGAGATCCAGGCGGTCGCCGCTGCCAACGTGACGACGTCGATGCGCGGATCGTTGGATCCGTCCTTCGTGCCAGGTCCAGCCCGAGCACTGGCACTCGCTGGCGATGGGGTGACAGAGCGAGTCGTGGTCACCAATGAAGGCTCCGCTCCGCTCGACCAGATCACGATCGTCAACGTCGTGCCGACGGCAACGGACACCAATGTGTCCAACTCGACCTCACGGAACTCGGCGACGCCAGGGCTCGTGTTCGACGGATCGGTCACCGTTCCGGTTGGTGCGACGCCGTGGTACACCGAGACGCCCAACCCGTGTCGGCCCGAGGTGGGCTACTCGCCGTCGGGGTGCAACACCGCGACGTGGACGTCGACGCTCGGCACGGCATCGAACGTCACCGCCATCAAGGTCTCGTTCGGGACCACGGTCGTGGATCCGGGTGCATCAGTCGTGATCGACATCGCTTACCGGGTACCGGCGGGCGCCATTGCGGGGTCGACCGTCGTCGACTCGGCGGCCTTCTCGTCGCGTCGTACCGACCTCGGGTCGAGCATCTTGCCGTCGGAGTCGGTCACGTCCGGTGTCCGGATACCGACGGACAACTTCACGCTGTCGGGGGCCATCACCTCCGACGTCGACGCCGTCCCTGAAGGCGTTCGGTTGTATCTCTTCGCTCCCGGGCAGGACGGAAACTTCAACACCAGCGACGATGTGTTGTGGACCACTACAGAGACGACCGGTGGGTCGTATCAATTCGTCGGGCTGGGCGCGAGAACCTATCGCGTGGTCGTCGACCCGTTGTGGCGCGGTGATTCCAAGATCGCCACCGCCGACGCTGACGGCTCGACCCCCGCCGACGGTGTTGCCGACGTGGTCCTGGCCGGATCGCTCACGGGATTGGACTTCAGTTTCGGGTCCATTTCCATCGGGGATCGTGTGTGGCTCGATCTCGACGCCGACGGACACCAAGATCTCGGCGAGGCGGGCATCAATGGCCTGACGGTCGTGTTACTCGATTCCTCGAGCAATGTGGTGTCGACCACTACCACTGGCGATGACCCGTCAACGGGCGTCACCGAGCAGGGGTGGTACGGCTTCTCGGGTCTTCGGCAGTCGTTCGACTACGTCGTGAGTGTGATCGTCCCCACCGGCAAGGTCGTGGCCCCGAGAGACCGCGGCAACGACGACTTCGACAACGATGCGGCCGCCGACGGTCGAACAGGCGGGATCAGGTTCGACTTCGGGGAACCGTTGGGCCGGACCGACATCGATGTCGGTCTGGTCGACCTCAGCACCTTGGGATCGGTCGGCGATCGTGTCTGGAACGACGTGGACGGTGACGGGATTCAGGACGCAGGTGAGCCGGGACTGCCTGGTCAGTACGTTCAGCTGGTTGGAGCCGGCGCCGACGACGAGTTCGCTACAGGCGACGACACCTCGATCGGTCAGTCCACCGACTCCAACGGTGAGTACTCCTTGACCGGCGTCGCGCCGGGTCGTTACCAGGTGTGGATGAACATGATTCCGTACCAGCGATATTTGTCCCAGCCCCATCAGGGTTCGGACCCGACGCTCGATTCGGACATCGACCCAGCGACTTCACGATCAGCCCCGTTCACGGTCGCGCTGGGCGAATCGTCGGTCGACCTCGACATCGGCGTGCAGTCAGGGGCCACCATTGGCGGCCGCCTCTTCGACGATCTTGATGGCTCCGCAACCGAATCAGCCGGAGATGCTGGCTTGCCGTACAAATCTGTCAACGTCTGGTGGGCGGGGTTCGACGGCACGTTCGGCACCTCTGACGACACTCGAATCGGCACATCCTCGAACTCGTCCGGCGACTGGACCTGGAACGGACGCGCTGGACGGTACTTGGTGTGCGTGACACAACCCATGGTGGACGGCTCGGGAATGCGTTCGCTCGTCGCCCGCGGGACCGGCCCCTCGACGATCGACTCCGATGTCGATCCGGCCACCGGCTGCTCAGACGAAACTGTCGTCGCTCCGGCAGCCGTGACTGACGTTGATGCTGGGTATCAGTTGGCCTCAGGGTCGATCTCGGGGCACTTCTGGGCCGATACCGACGGAGACGGCATCGAAGCGGCTGGTGAAACCCGTCGAACGGCGTCCGTCGTCATCATTTGGGCCGGAGTTGACGGGGTGTTGGCAACCGACGACGACGTGTATGTCACGTGGATCAACTCTGATTCGTCGGGCGATTGGTCCTTGCCCCACGCTCTCGACGGGGTGTACCGGATCTCGCCATTTAGCATGGGATCAACGCGGCAGAGTCCCGTTGACCAGGGGTCCGACGACACGGTCGATTCTGACTATTCGAGTGCCAACAGCGGCAGCGCGATCGTCACGGTGGCCGGCGGGGCAGCGGTCATCAACGTCAACGGTGGGCTGATCGATCGAGTCCACATTGGTGATTCGGTCTGGGACGATACCGACGGCGATGGCATCTTTGATGCCGGCGAGCAGGGTCTGTCCGGCGTGTCGATTTCGCTCCGGTGCGCTGGGCCCGACTCGATGTTCACCACGGTCGATGACTCCCTCCTGTGGACGACCTCATGGAACGGCAGCTACAACTTCTGGGACGTTGCGCCGGGCACGTGTCGAATCGAGACTCCGTGGATTCCGAGTGATTGGGGTGGCCGGCGGTTCTCCATCTCGCCGTTGCACACCGGAGTCGATCCTACGGTCGATTCCGACATCAATCCCACGACTCGCGTGTCCGGCTCCTTCGTGGTCGGCGCCTCGACCATCGACCTCGATCTTGATGTTGGTCTCATCGCCGGAGCAGGTGTGGTGTCCGGCTCAGCATGGAACGACCGGAATGCGAACGGTCTTCGCGACGCTGGTGAGGCGAGCCGTACCGTTGGATCTCTGTCGGTCGTGTCGGTCGGCCCTGACGGTGTCGCTCAAACCAGCGACGACTTCAGTCTGTATGGTGCTGCTGGTCTTGATTCGTGGCTCATCGATTCGCTTCCCGATGGCGACTACTACTTGGATGCCCACTGGCCGAGCTTTGGAGCGGTGTTCACCGCCCAAGATGTCGGAACCGACGACACCATCGATTCCGATGTGTCGGCCAGCGGAGTGTCATCGACGTTCCTCATCGCTGGCGGAAGTGTCGTTGACCACGTCGACGTCGGAATGACGGACATGGGCGAGGTCAACGGAACGGTGTGGATCGACGAAAACGGCGATGGCATCCACGACGTTGCTGAGTTGGCGTTGCCGTGGATTCAGTTGACGCTGCGCGGAGCTGGAACCGATGGGACCTTCAACACTTTCGACGACGACGTTGCGTTCACCTCATCGGGGTCCGCCGGTGACTTTCGCTTCCAGGGTGTTCCTGATGGATCGCATCGGCTCGAAGCCAACGTATTCGTCAACAGCATGTCGAACTACCGGCTCACGACTCCTGGGGTCGGCACGGACCCGCTCGTCGACTCCGATGTCGATGCGTCAAGCGGTTGGAGTCAACCCTTCGATGTCTCGCGCGGCGGCGTCTCGACTCGCGATGTCGGGTATCTCTCGGGGAATTCGACGATTGCGGGCTCGACCTTCGACGACTCCAACGCCAACGGGCTGCGCGATGCAGGCGAAGCAGGGTTGGGTGGACAGTGGGTCGCGTTGTACGACGTTGGCGCCGATGGTATTGATTCGACAGGCGACGACCGATTTGTGAACTCGACGATTGGAGACGGCGACGGTCACTACTCGTTTGGGTCGTTGCTTCCCGGCTCGTATCGGGTACAGATGAACTCGGACAAGGACCTCGTCTGGACGCTCCAGGACGTGGGCGCCGACGACGCTGTCGACTCCGATGTCAATTCGTCCGGGCAGCGCTCGGGGATCGTCCTCGGTGCCTTCGAGACTGTCACCATCGACGGAGGGTTGGCGCCGAGACCAGTCGTTGGCAATTTTGTCTGGGAGGATCTCGATGGCGATGGAATCCAGGATTCAGCCGAGCCGGGTGTGGCAGACGTTTCGATCCGGATCGCTTTCGCAGGGGGGGACTCACTGCTCGGGACTGCCGATGACTGGTACTCGACCACGCGTACCAAGGCGGCAGGTGAGTATTCATTCGATCTGCAATCGGGCCAGGTGTTTCGGATCGAAGTCGGCTCGTTGGTCGCTGGGAACTCCCGGTTCTTCAGTCTCACCACACCCGGCGTTGGTACTGATTCGACGCTTGACTCCGACATCGATCCGGCGACAGGCGTCAGCGGGACGCGGGTAGCGACGGGAACCATGAACGATCTCGACATCGGTTTGATCGCTGGAACCCTGAGTATCGGCGATCGCCTTTGGCTCGACACCGATCGCAATGGTGTTCAGGATCCCGCCGAGCCAGGTATCGACGGCGATGTCGAGCTCTCCGCTCCCGGTCCGGACAATGTGTTCCAGACCGGCGACGAGGTCTCGATCTTCACCACGGCAGTTGCGGGTCAGTATCGCTTCGACGGCGTTCCCGCTGGCCGCTACGTGCTCACAGCTCAGCCACGCAATGGCGGCTTCCCGACGATCACGACCGCTGGGATCGACCGAACCGTTGACTCTGATCTGATCACCGTTTCGCAATTGACTGCACCGTTCGACGTGACCGGGTCGCGATCTGACGTCGACGGCGGGTTCATTGAGTTCTCCTCCGTCAGTGGACGAGTGTGGAACGACTCCAACGGCAATGGCGTCGCCGACAGCGGAGAGCAAGATGCCGCGGTCCAGGCGAGGTTGGTCGAGGTGGGCCAGGACGGCCTCGCCGGAACCGACGATGACTTCGTTCTCCCCGCCGACGAAAAGGGCGGTGACGGTGGAGGCGACGCGACGGGGAACTTCGAGGTGGGCGTGCTTGCGGGCCGCTACTTCGTTCGGGTGCCGTTCCCGGCGAGTTCGAGCAAGAGTTTCGTGGTGCTCACTACAGCCGACGTCGGGGCAGATGATGCCATCGACTCCGACATCGACCCGGCGACGGGACGATCCCAGGCCTTCGACGTTGGCCCTGGTGAAAGCGTTTCAGGTATCGGGATCGGGATACGCGAAGGCTCTGGTGTCGTCGCCGGGATGGTCTGGTCAGACGATGATCTCAATGGCGTCCGAGCATCGGAGCCGTCGCTCTCGGGGTGCCAGATCAGGTTGGAGTTCTTCGATGGCGTCGAGTGGAGGGAGTACTCCACGCAGAGCACCGACGAGGGTGGTCGCTATTCGTTCGGCAGCTTGATCGAGGGTCGATATCGCGCCCTTGCCGAGAACGTTCCTGGCGTGCCGACGATGCGCGGCGCAGGGAGCGATTCATCGCTCGACTCCGATATGGACCCCTTCTCCAAGCGGTCGGACCCCTTTGACGTCGTCGGCGGATCCAACACCGAGATTGATCTCGGCCTTGTCGCAGAATCGAGCATTGGCGACTATCTGTGGATCGACGACAACAGCAACGGACTCCAAGACGTGGGGGAGACGGGCGTCGAAGGTATCCAGATCTGGGCGACCAACCCCGGCACGGATGGAGTTGGTGGCACCGACGATGACTTTCGGTCGATGACGACATCGAAATCTGACGGATTCTGGAAGATCGACGGACTACCCGTTGGGACGTACCGAGTTTCCGTCGGGTCTGTGTCACTCGACAGCAATGCGCGTAGTTATCGTCCGACCTTGCCGATGGTCGGTTCGGACCCGTCGTTGGACTCGAACATCGATGCGTCGGGCGCCGGCGCGGTCTTGATTGCCACAACGGGTGAGTCGATTTCAGAGTTCGACATCGGTCTCGTGGGCGGTGACTCGTCGATCGGTGACTTCATGTGGTTCGACGCCGACCGCGACGGACTGCAGGGTGGTGGGGAGCTAGGCATGGATAAGTCGAGTATCGAACTCGTTGTCCCAGGAGCAGACGGGATATGGGGCACTGAGGATGATCGGGGGGTAGCCAAGGATGCCGACGGCCGTGGGTCCTACCGCTTCGATTCGCTCGTTCCCGGGACATACCGCCTGAGGGTCCCAGACGGCAAATACGCGCCGACGCTGCAGCATTCGGGGACTGACGCCACGGTCGACTCTGACGCGTCACCCGTCTCTGGAGAGACCGATGACATCGTCCTC